>ENA-OQNN01000021-OQNN01000021.1-human-gut-metagenome-genome-assembly--contig:-NODE-21-length-199171-cov-11.070869_pt1 | contig 199171 bp, 159 predicted proteins | sample MGYA00242624_ERZ504870 | MGnify/ENA primary metagenome ERZ504870 (study PRJEB26092, sample SAMD00036379) | human gut metagenome | host: Homo sapiens | study: EMG produced TPA metagenomics assembly... | reverse complement strand
CATGGCGGCGTTCCTTCGCGCGTTCATTTTTTCTTTGGTCGGAAAACAACGATACGCGAGGCGCGCCGCCGCTGCTAGGCGGGCAATTTTACCGGGCGGCTAACCCACACAAACCCCCGAAGAGCCCTTTTTTTGGTCGGTTTTACTGGAGAGTTGCGTCGATTGCCTTGACCAGGGCGCTGCGCATGCCGGCGTCCTCGAGCGCAACGACGCCCTTGATGGTGGCACCACCGGGCGAGCATACGGCATCCTTCATCGCCGCAGGATGCTGGCCAGTTGCAAGCTGCAGCTTTGCCGTACCCAACACCATCTGGCTCACAATGCGATAGGCATCGGCACGCGGGATACCGTGCTTGACCGCTGCATCGCCCAGGGCCTCGATTGCCATGGCGACAAATGCCGGAGCGCAACCACCCACCGTGCCGCCCACAAACAGCAGGCTCGTATCGAGTTCGACCACCGCACCGAGCTTGCCAAGCAGATCAAGCACCACTGCGCTCTGCTCATCACTAAGCGTGGAAGCCTTCTCGCAAGCGATGACGCCCTCGCCCACCGAAACCGGTGTGTTGGGCACCGTCGAGATATGCGCGACGCCCGGCAGGACCTGCTCCCACTTGGCACTGTCCCAGGTCCAGGCAACCGACAGAACGACCTTTTTGGCAAGAGCATCCTTGAGCGGGGCGAATACCTTCTCGATCATGTACGGTTTGACCGCAGCGACCACGATATCGGATGCGGCGACAACCTCGGCGGCATCGTGGCAGGCGACCATGCCGCGCGCCTCGCAGCGCTCAACCAGTGCGTCGTAGCGACCCGCGCAGGCGCACATGTCGCTCGCAGCTACACCGGCAGCGATCCAGCCATCGGCCATAGCGCTCGCCATATTGCCAAAACCGACAAATCCAATCTTCATATCTCATAGTCCTTTCAGACACATTCCTCAAAACGAAAGGTATTGTCCCACGCCATTGTTTCGTATTGCCGACCTATTTGTGATACGGCTCGCCACGGCTGATCTTGCAGGCGCGGTAGATTTGCTCCAGCAGCACCACGCGCGCCAAGTTATGCGGCAAGGTAATGCGTCCAAAGCTGAGCATCTCGTCGGCGCGGGCGCGCACCTCATCGCTCACGCCGTCCGAACCGCCAATCACAAAGGCGATGTCGCTGCTGCCTCGTAGCATAAGATCGTCGAGCCTCGCCGAGAGCTCCTCACTCGAACGCTCCTTGCCCTCGATAGCCAGCAGGATCACATGCGCTCGAGACGGCAAGGCAGCAAGAATCGCCGCCCCCTCCTTGTCGCGTGCGGCATCCACGCCGCCCGCCTTGGCCGGGTCAATATCGGCCACCTCGCGGATATCCACCTTGGCATAGGCGCCTAGGCGCTTGGTGTACTCAGCGCACGCGTCCTTCCAAAAGCGCTCTTTGAGCTTGCCAACACAAACGACGGTGTATTTCACGCGTGCCTACTCCTTTGACTCGTTCTGAACCTTACCGGCAGCCAGCATCTGCTCGAACATAGAGGCCGACTGCGAAAAGTCGCTCGGCAGCACGACCGTCGAGGTTTTACCCGTGCGAGCGAACTCCGTCATCATCTCGGACCACTGCGTAAACATGAACAGTTGGTTGGCCTCGTCATTGCCGACACCCGTCTCCTGGATGATCTCGAGCGAATCTTTGATACCCAGCGCAATGGCCTTGCGCTGGTTGGCGATGCCCTCGCCCGCCTTTTCCATAGCCTCGGCCTCGGCGGTCGCCTCGGTGACGCGCTTGATACGGTCTGCCTCGGCGAGCTCCTGTGCCGCAGCGCGCTTGCGCTGGGCGGCGTTGATGTCGTTCATGGAGTTCTCGACCTCGGTCGGCAGTGCGATTTTGGTGATGAGCGTCGACACGAGGGTGAAGCCGTAGGCGGCCATCTGCTCGGAAACGGTAGCGTTGACATCCTTGGCGATGTCATCCTTCTTGGCAAAGACCTCATCGAGTGTGTAGACGGGAATCGAAGAGCGCAGGGCGTCGGTGATGAAGTCACGCATCTGGTCGACGGGCTCCTGCAGCATGTAGTAGCTCTTGTAGATACCCGAATCTGCCGGGCCGGCGCCCATGTCATAGCTCACGTGGTACTGAGCAGAGACCTCAAGGCCGATGGTCACGTTGTCCTGGGTCTTAACGTCGATGCCAAAACCGTTTTTCATGGTGCGCAGACTCACCGTGGCGGCCTTGCGGTCGATCACGGGCACCTTCATGTGGAAGCCCGCGTTGACGATGCGGTTGAACTTGCCCAGACGCTCGATGATCACGGCATGCTGTTGTTCAACGACATAGCAGGCGTTGGGAAGCAGCAGCAACAAAATGATGATGGGAAGCAGAAGGCTCGTAAGGGCGGCAATGATACCGGAAAACAGCATGGTCTCTCCTCTGATAGGCACACGTTGGCATTAGGATACCCGTCCAAGGAGATCGTGCATAACAAAAAAGCCCCCATTGCTGGGAGCTCTTTCATTTAATGGTGCGGGCGAAAGGACGTCCGCGTATCCGCTTCGCGGATCCGCACCGGCTTCGGCCGCCTGCCGGCGTCCTCGCCAGCTCGCTAAAAACGCTCCGCGTTTTCTTTACGCTCGCTCCTTCGCAGGTTCAAGTCCCTGTGATGGGCCCATAACAAAAAAGCCCCCATTGCTGGGAGCTCTTTCATTCAATGGTGCGGGCGAAAGGACTTGAACCTTCATGGGGTTGCCCCCATACGGACCTGAACCGTACGCGTCTGCCAATTCCGCCACGCCCGCGTGCAGGAATTAGAATAACGGAGCGCCACCGCGAACGCAAGAACTATTTTTGAAAAAGTTTGCAGGCATTTTCCCAAGCGGCTTGCGCGATTGTTTCGGCGTCCTCACCTGTGCGATCGACACGGTCGTTAACCAGCGCGTTTGCCGTAATGGAGATCATTGCGGGCTCGCATTCAAGACCGCGGATGGGCTCCGGAGCCATATACGGGCAATCCGTCTCGAACAAAATTCGATCGAGTGGGGTTGCCGCAAATGCCTCGCGCACGTCGTCGTTGCGCTTAAAGGTGGCCGCGCCACCATAGGCGATATAGCAGCCCAGCTCCACAAAGCGCTCCATCGTGGCGCGGTCCTCGCCAAAGCAGTGCAGCACACAACCGGCCTGGGGCACGCCCACCTCGCGCAGTACGTTGTACGCATCAACGTGCGAGGTGCGCTCCCCATCCGAGTCCTCGTGACGCAGGTGCAGCTCCACCGGCACATTGCGGCGCACGGCAAGCTCGAGCTGGCGCGCCATGCAATCAATCTGCACGTTATGGGGTGCCGGCGCGATATCGTCGTCATAGTCCATGTGATAGTCCAGGCCGATTTCGCCAATACCGGCGCATAAGGGGTCATCAAGTGCGGCAACGACCTGTGCATGAACGTCGTCGGTATAGTCCGGCGCGCCATACGGATGCACGCCGGCAAGATACTTGATCTGCGGGATATCCTGCATCGGAAGAATCTCGCGCACCAGCCAGTCGCTATAGTCCGCCACGCTGCGCTTGTCGGCAATGGGGTCGAACATCGTCACCAACAGGTCGACGCCCGCGGCTTTGGCGCGCACGAGCGTCTCGGGCACATCCTTGCCCCAAAACGAAAGCAGATGTGCATGCGTGTCGGCAAGCGGCGCCAAGGGCACGGGACAAGCAACCGTCGTCTTTTTCTTGGTAAACGTCACGCGTTCGGCATTAGGCGTCATGGATTAGCTCCCGGGCCAGACGGACAAAGTCGGCAACATCGAGCGTCTCGGCGCGCGTGGTGGGTGCGATACCGCAAACCTCAAAAGCGGCATCGAGCACGTCCTTGGCAAAACCGTTGGCGCTCATGGAATTGCGGATGGTCTTGCGACGCTGGGCAAATGCAGCATCAATCACGCGGGCCACAAACTCGCGGTCGAGTCCTTCGGGCACCACGCCGTCAACACGGTCGATACGCACGACGGCCGAGTCCACGTGCGGCGCCGGCATAAAGCAACGCGGCGGCACCTCAAAGCGACCCGTCACCTGCGCATACAGGCCGAGCTTTGCCGTATAGCCGCCATAGGTCTTGTTGCCCGGCACTGCGGCAATGCGATCGGCAACCTCCTTTTGCACCATGACCACGGCACGCTTGAGCGCGGGCATCGTCTGGAAGAACTGCAAGATGATCGTCGCCGCCACGTTATAGGGCAAGTTCGCGACAAATACCGTCGGCTCACCGCCGGCGGCCTGCTCAATCTGCTCCGGCGTCACCTTAAGCGCGTCGCCCATGATAAAGCGGAAGTTGGCGTAGTCGGCGGCGTGAGCATCGAGCACCGGCTCGAGCTCGGGATCGGCCTCGATCGACGTGACGCACGCCGCCTCCTGCAACAGCGCAAGCGTGAGCGTACCAACGCCCGGACCAACCTCGAGCACGCGCTCATCGCCTGCAAGCTCGGCAAGCTCGCAAATGCGCTCAATTACATGGTTGTCGATCAGGAAGTTCTGGCCCAGGCGATGCTTGGTCGCAAGGCCAAACTCCTCCAGCAGCTCCCTGGTGGCCGTGGGGTTTGCCAAAGGCGAAGTTGTCATGGTTGCCTCCTTAGCATGATGGCGGCGTCTTGAAACAAAAGGGCATGGACCGTGGCGGCCATGCCCTTACAGCTAAACAGCAAATTGCCGATATGGCGCGCTGCGTCTTAGCCCAGACGCGGGAACAGCGGCTCGCCCTTCTCGACAGGCTGACCGCCGGCAAGCAGGCCCCAAGCGCAAATGCCCTTGAGGTCGTCGGTCGCGGCCTCGTCCTCGCAGGACAGGCGGCGCAGGGCCTCGGCAGAGGTCTGAGGCATGAGCGGCATCAGCAGGTGGGCGGCAATGCGGATGGCCTCGAGCAGGTTGTAGATCACAAACGCCAGCTCGTCAGCCTTGGCCTCGTCCTTGGCAAGTGCCCAAGGCTCGGAGTCCTCGATGTAGTGGTTGGCGGCATGGATGAGCTCCATGACCTCGTCCTTGGCTCCGCCGTAATCGAGCACGTCCATCTTGGCCATGTAGCGCTCGACCAGACCATCGGCGATCTTTGCCAGCGGGTTGTCGAACGCATCGAACGGTGCGGGCTTGGCGGGCGCGCAACCATCAAAGTACTTGCCGCTCATGTTGAGCGAACGCGAGATAAGGTTGCCCCAGCTGTTGGCCAGGTCGGCGTTGTAGACCTGCTCCATGCGATCGAAGCTGATGGCACCGTCGGTGCCGGGGACGACGTCGGTCATGAAGTAGTAGCGATAGCCCTCGACGCCCAACATGTCGATAACGTCCTGCGGAGCGATGGCGTTGCCGCGGCTCTTGGACATCTTCTCGGCCTTGCCGGTCTCGGCATTGCGCACGGTCAGGAAGCCGTGGGCAAAGACGTGCTCGGGCAGGGCCTCGCCGATGGCCATGAGCATGGCGGGCCAAATGACGCAGTGGAAGCGGATGATGTCCTTGCCCACGATGTGGAACTGCGCGGGCCAGCGATAGGCCAGCTCGGCACGCGCCTCGTCGGTGTCGACACCGTAGCCGACGGCCGTCATATAGTTGAGCAGCGCATCGAACCACACGTAGGTCACGTGACCCTCGTCAAACGGGACCTGAATGCCCCAGTCAAAGCTCGTACGGCTCACGGAAAGGTCGTTAAGGCCGCCCTCGACAAAGCTGCGAACCTCGTTCATGCGGAACGCAGGCTCGACAAAGTCGGGGTGCTCGTCATAGAGCTTGAGCAGCTTGTCCTGGAAGGCGGAAAGCTTAAAGAAGTAGGACTCCTCCTGCACGCGCTCAAGCGGACGGTGGCAGTCGGGGCACAAGTGCTGGCCGACGCTGCCGTACTCTTCGTCGCCCTTCTGGACCTGCGTATCGGTAAAGTAGGTCTCGTCAGGCACGCAATACCAGCCGTCGTAGCTGCCCTTATACAGGTAGCCGGACTCCTTCATGCGCTCCCACAGGTACTGCACGGCATGATGCTGGCGCGGCTCGGTGGTGCGGATGAAGTCATCATTGGAAATCTCGAGCTTGCTCCAAAGCTCCTTGAAGTGCGGAGCCTGGCTATCGGTCCACTCCTGCGGCGTCATGTTGTGCTTGGCTGCGGCCTCGGCGACCTTCTCGCCATGCTCGTCCATGCCGGTCAGGAACTTGACGTTATAGCCAGCGGAACGGCGATAGCGAGCCTGAACGTCGGCGATGATGGTGGAATAAGCCGTGCCCAGGTGCGGATCGGCGTTGACGTAGTAGATGGGCGTCGTGATAAAGAACGAAGGCTTGCTTTGATCCATGGGGTTTGTCCTCCAGTAAAACGTTGCATACAGAGGATGATTCTAGCGCAAGGGCTGGATATCCTCCATCTATTGCATATCGAGCACCATGGCATAGACATCGCGCTTGCGGCGCGAATACTTCTGAGACAGGCGCTTGGCCACCGCAGACGCGGGCTCCCCCTCCTCGAGCGCGGCGCGGATATCCTCGCGCAGGGCCTCGTCGGGATCCGCTGCCGCGGCGCCAACCGGCACGATACCGGCCTCCTCACCCTCGCTCGGCGGCGCGATGACCAGCGCAATCTCGCCCTTTACCTCGCCGCGAGCACGCAGCTCCTCGGCAAGCTGGGCAGCGGGCCCGCGCAAGACCTCCTCGTGCAGCTTGGTGAGTTCGCGGCAGACGGCAACCTCACGTTGGGGAAAGACCTCCGCCACGGCCTCGAGCGTCGCCACGATGCGATGTGGAGACTCGTAGAAGATGAGCGCGCCGGGCACCACGGCAAGGCGCTGCAAACGGCGCACGCGGTCGCCGTGCTTTCGACCCAAAAAGCCCTCGAAGAAAAAATGCTCGCAGGGAATGCCGGACGAAACGAGCGCCGTGACGCAAGCAGAGGGCCCGGGAATAACTTCGACGGGCACATCGGCCTCACGCGCCGCCTCGACCAGCGCCTGGCCGGGATCGGACACGCTCGGCATGCCGGCGTCCGAGGCAAAGGCGAGGGTCTCCCCCGCCAGCAGACGGTCGACCAGGCCGGCGGCGCGGCTGGCGATCACATTCTCGTCGCAACGGACAAGCGGCTTGGAAATGCCCAGGTGCATCAGCAGCTTTGACGTCACACGCGTGTCTTCGCAGCAGATGACATCGGCAGCGGCAAAGGCCTCGCCAACGCGCGGGGACAGGTCGCCCAGGTTGCCGATGGGCGTGCCGACCACATAGAGTTTGCCCGTATGGGCGCTGTTTTGCGTCATATCAACCTATTCAATCATGCCGCGCTCGAGCGTACCGAGCGCCGCGCGGGCGTCCCATGCTGCAATGCGCTTCTCGGTCTTCCACGTTTGGAAGAACCAACCGGCAGCCGGCGCAAACGAAGCCAGCTGGTTGGCGATAAACACGCGCTCGTAGGCATTGCGGCCCTCGGGCGTAACCGACGAGTTGGCAAAGATCGCCGCGCCCGACCATTCGCCCACCAGCACGGGGAACCCAGTTGAAATCGCCTCTTTAAGCTCGCGCTTGTTACGCGAAATCGCCGTCGTCAGCCCGCGGGGGCTCGTGATATCGAGCGCATACTCGTCGCGGTAATGGTACAGGTGAAGGTCCATGTAGACGTTCTTGTACTTGGCGCCGCGCATAAAATGCTTCCACTCGCTGGGATGCCCCGAAGACGAAAAGACGACGATCTTATCCTCGGGCATATACGAACGGACGAGCTCGTAGGCATCGCGATAGAAATTGCGCAGGTAGTGAGCCGGAATGCCATCCGTCATGGCAAAAAGACTCTTGCGGACACTCATCTGCGGCGTATCCAGCAGCTCAATGCCCAGCAGGCTCTCGGCCTCGCCGTAACGCTCGGCCAAGCGCTCGAGCACGTCGAGTGCGACATGGCGGCCGTTAGTGGACGAATGCCACTCGGCAACAGCCTCCGGCGTGGCGGGCGAATCGTTGGAATCGCCCTGGCCACCGGGCACAGTCGCCAGGTCAAGCAGCACGCGAATGTTGTACTTGGCAGCCCACTCAATCGCGCGGTCGATGTAATCGACAACCGAGATGTAGGAGGCATCGGACTCCTGTGAGCCAAAGGCATACCAAGGCACCGGCAGGCGCACGGCGTTGAGGCCGATCTGCGCCATGCGACGGAAATCATCCTCGCTCACAAACGTCTCGTAATGACGGCGCATGCGCTCGTTATAGGCGGCGGTGCCCATGGCCTCCTGCAGCTCGGCCGCGTTGGATGCACCGGTCGCCGCGTATAGCGACGGGGTAACCCAAGGCTCGGGAATAAACCAGCCAGAGAGATTAACGCCGAGTATCCTCTCCATCACTGCCCCCTTCGGATCGTGCAGGCCGAGCCTGCATCGTATTGCATAGGAAAAGTATCGTTTTGAGTATACCCGCGCGTGCGGACAGACGACCGAACGGTCTGTAAAGTGGCGCAAAAGCGGGAGGAATGTCTGAGCGGGCCCGAGATGGCGCGCCGAGATGTGCACGCACGTCGGAAGTAAGCGCCGGAAAGCGCATCCCACTCTGAAGCCAAATTCCGGGACGCAGTTTCCGCAGAACCCTACATAAAAGAAAAGGACCCCTTTGCAGAGGTCCTAGTCAATTCAAGGTGGCGGGGAAGGGAATCGCGTCCGCGCGCTGCGCGGACGGACCGCTGCGGCGCTTACGCGCCTTGCGAGCTGCGCTGGCAAACGCTTACGCGTTTACTCAGCTCCGCGCCCTCACAGGGTTCGATTCCATGTGGGAGCTTCATAAAAGAAAAGGACCCCTTTGCAGAGGTCCTAGTCAATTCAAGGTGGCGGGGAAGGGAATCGAACCCCTGACACGAGGATTTTCAGTCCTCTGCTCTACCAACTGAGCTACCCAGCCATTTGAGGTGTGCCTTGTTTCAAGGCTTGATTAGTATAACCAAGGACGCGTTCCGGTCAACCGAGAATTTTAAAAAAGTTTTTGAGCACAGCCTCGGTTCTATAAATCGGCACGTCAGAGGCATCAGCCGGCAGCAAGAAGTTTTTCGCTCAGAGCCGCACGGGCAAACTCACTTGGCGTCATCCCCTCGGCAGCCGCCCGTCGACGAATGGCCTCCTTCATTCCCAGAGGAATCTTGACCGACAGCGTTGCCGTCCCCTCACCTGAGAGCGGGGGCCGTCCATGCACGATCCCACCAACGGTGTGTTCGCCATCCGGAAACTCTCCGCGCTCGTACGACTCGCACCACGCGTCAATCATTTCATCCGTTACAACCTGACCATTAGCGGCCGTATACGTCTTGCTCATCATCGACCCCTCTGCCGAGCTCGCTCGATCTCTTGCCAGAATTTCTTCTGAACCGGAGACAGGGCATGAATAATGAGCCATCCACGAATTAGTTCGACCGCAACAAGTTCCACACTTCGACCATCTGGAAGCCATCCAATGGCAAGCCATCTCGGCGGCTCGTCCTCCGACTCGCGGCGAATGCACTCAGTAACCGCGAACCAGGCACCTAGTACCTGCTTTTCCGTCAAGTGTTTTTTGGCGTTCGGATGGATCTCAACATCCATGCACCTTCTCCTCCATCTTACCCAATTTCGTATGACGAAAGTCCGCTGTCGCCAATCTCTTACGCCGGCACTTGTTGGAGGGCGGGAGGTGTAGCGAGGATTGAAGGGCGTTCCAATACCGCCCAGGCGCCGGGGCAGGAGCACATACACCAGGGACATACGTTTTCGTAGCGCGCGAGGATATTGCCGCGTGCATCGATGAAGGCGATGTCGATGGGATAGGCCATAAAACACGTATGGACCGAAGAGCAGCGTGGAAACGCCATGACGAGCGGCAGGCCGTTGGCGGCAACCGGACACCGTCCCAGCATGCCGCGCAGGCGCACGGCAAACGACTCCGCCACCACAAACTCGGCCGGCGTCCAACCCAGCCTGTTGAGCGCCCGCGCGTACGCGATGTAGGACGAGACCGCGGTCACATGACCACCCCCGGACGCCATGGATCGACCGTCACCGCGCGCTCGTGCGACAACGTTGTCGGCGCCCCCAGCGTAACGCCAGCGATGCTGAGAGAAGTCGGCCACGGCTCATAGTGCATGGTGCAGGTGTAGGTCCTAAACGTACCGGATAGGGAGAGCAGGCCACCATCCGATGCCTCCGCGCCTTGCTCGCTCGACACTTCGATCTGCAAGCCATAGCCTTCCATGGCATTCAGAATTTGAGTCTGAACCGTCGCCGAGGCATCGGCAGAGCTTTCGTCGCCCTCCCCCTCCGACGCCGCGGCGTGCGCCAACACGATGTCGGGCACCACGCGGTCGAAGCGCGCGACAGCGCTGGCAAAGATCATGACGTTGTACACGATGAGTGCCAGCACCAGCAAAACGGGCGTAACCACTGCCATCTCCACCGTCGCTTGGGCGCGCTCCTCGCGCAGACGCATGCGGATACTCATTACGACCCACCGCCCAGAGCGCCAACCAGCGTGGCGACATCGACGGTGAGCGGGATGGAGCCGCCGCCGGGCAGAGGAATCTCCGCAAGCGTGAACACCGTGCCGCTAATGGTGCGTTCGACTTGATATTCCAACGCCTCGCAAAGCGCCTTGGGATCGGTCACGCCCAACGGAATACTTCGCAGCTTGTCTTGCGCTTGAGAGAAACCAGCAATGTCAGACCCCGGACTCTTAATGACGTTGGCGGAATCGGTCAGCACCGGCTTTCGCAGGCGCAAGTCGCACGGCTCCAGACCCAACGCCGCCACGGACGCCGAAACGGTATCGCCGAGCCACGATGCGATGGAGCCCAACGCGCCGCTGCCCCCTCCTAGGCCTTTAATCATCTCGTCCATAAGTTCGTCGGCCGAACCTTGGATGTCTCCGTATCCCACAAGCAGCCGTCCCCAGACATCCATGACGCCATCGAGTACGCCGGCAACGCCACCCGAGCGTTCCTTCAATGTCGAGAAAAATCGCGAAAGCACGTTGTTTTGCGCCGTCGCCCCATCGGGCGCCAGCACCGCGGCAGAGATGGCACCGCGATCGCCAAGCCTGACTGCCGTGTTAAACGAAGAGTTGAGCTCATCGGGGCTCGAGATGGCACCCGAAACCGCAAAGGCAACCACGCCGTTGCGACCGGGCGGAGCGATACGCGGACGCTCACCGGAAAGTTCTTTGATGGCGGTATCGAACGCATTGCCCGCACGGTCGGCTTCGTCCTCGGTCTGACGCTCGAGCTCGAGCTCCTTGTTGCGACAGTCGACGTAGTCCTCCAGGGCGTCTTTAAACTTGTCAAAGTGATACTCGAAGCCGTTTTCGATAGAGGTTGAAGGCGCCGCAACAGCACCAAGCGACAAAACGCCAAAATGGCATTTGCTGCATTTATCCTGTCCATCGTAATCGGCAACCGAAGCAAATCCGCTCGGCGTCCCTTTCTTATAGTTGGGGCAGGTCGTCCCGTAATGCAGATACGCCTTGTCATCGTTTACGCTAGTCGGCCACACCGCATCGGTATAGAGTTCCGTCGCCCGAACCTCATCAGAGTTGCGCGGCAGCAGCGGAATATAGGAGGAAACCCTGTCTCCGTTCTCGGTTATATATGCCCGATCGACCTCCGCGTTCGCATAGGTATAAAACGCCTTACGCGCCGCAGACTCTGCCTTCATCTCGACACTCGAGCCCTGGGGCTTCTCATTTGTCAGACGCCAATGGTAGTAGTCCTTCGCGCGATCAAGGGCAACTTGAGGCTCCCACGTAACGCTCGAAGCGTAATGCGGATTTTGAACACCGAAGAGATCCGTTAGGCTTTTCGCGCGCTCCCACATACACGAACAGCTGCCGACCGAACCTTTATCCGATCCACCGCAATCCGCTAGCCAGGCACGCTCCTTTGCCTTCGCCGTCTCCTCCGATGCTTTTTGTAGCTCCTCGGCCGCGCGCTCCAGATCTTCCGACGCATCTTTAATGGCATCGGTCGAGATCTCGGAACCCTCGAGCGCAACAAAATCAGACTCGGATGTCCTGGGCACGGCAAGCGCCGTACCGGTATAGGTCACACTATCGGTATCCTGCGCCGACACCGCCTGCGTGGCACGCGCGGCGATCAGATACGGCAGAGCCGTCTCGATTTTCTGTAAGCCTTCCGATGCGCTTTTGGCAAACTTGTTGCGCGTTTTAATGATCTCAATCCCGGTGTCGACCATATTGCCGGCAACTGGTTCGGCACCCGGGATGAGGATGGCGACCAGGCCCGTCCCGATCGTGGCAAACCCCGCCAGCCCCAGACTCAAGATGCTCGCATCAACCACCGTGGCAGCCGTGTGATAGGACGACACTACGTTGGCACCCGCCAGCGCGCCGCTATCGGCCGCCACCTGGGTATCCCCGGCACGCGACATGCTCCATATCGCCGCCGTCGACGAAAACAGCAGCGTGAGCACCACCAAGATAACCACCGCAGAGGAGAGCGTGGTGTAGGCACCGTCTTCGATAAACAGGTCGATACCGGCTCGACCCATAAAGCCGCCTCGTTTGCGGAGAGCGCCTGGTCGACGGCGGGCCGCAAACCCTTGCGTCACCCGCAACAGGCAGCGCCTAATCCCATGCAGCAATCCACGAATCATAATCTCCCTCCAGCCATTCGGGACGCGATTGATACGAGACATCGACCTTGAGCTCAACGTAGCCGCCCTCGGCGGTACCACCCATAGCCTGCGCAAACGCACCGATCACAGGCAACGGCTTGACCTCGCCGGAAACGGACACGGACGAGACGCCACCCGCACCGGCCCGGCCAAGCTCGATATCCCACGACAACGGCCCGCCGGCATGAAAGATCGAAACGTTGGGCACTGCGGCAAGTCGGCGGCGGGTGAACTCCTTAAGATCGTCGTCCTCCGCCGTCGTCGTGGTCATGAGCCGCGCGGTCTCGGCGGCGGCAGACTCCATGACCGCGCGCGTATAGAGCAGGCACACCGGTTGCAGCGCGAGAAGGATGAGTGTCAGAAACGTCGGCAGCAAAAAAGCGGCCTCGACCGTAGACTGCGCCCGGTCCTCGCGCGCGGCATCAATACAACGCGATGTCCTTAGCGGCCGCAGCGGCGTCGATAACCGACGTCGAGGCAACGCCATGGGATGCCGCCCGCTCAACCAGCGCCGCCAAGCGCCCATCGGTGCCGGCAGGCCAAAGTCCCGCGATCGCCAGCACGATCGATAACAGCGCCACCGTGACGATGGCGTATTCGACCGTCGCCTGGGCAGATTCCTCACGCAGGACATCATGCATTTCACGATCCCTCCTTTGAGTCCGTTGCCTGCGGGCTCAGGCGCACGGCGCGCAGACGACACGAAGCATCGCCAGCATCCGCGGCAATTGTCACCATATCGACCCAGCCGCGTTCGTCGCGCACGATGGCGCCCCACACGTTTCCCTTGATGTCGAGATAGCCGCTCAGAGCAAGTTGCGCCGTGGGTACCTCGCGATAGGCACGCAGCATATCCGCCGCCGCTTCGGTCATCGGTCGGTCCTCGGACCATGCAAGCCGGACCGCAATCGCGTTGCCCTCAGGCGAATCCGTCGCAGTGCCAGACCGCTTGTCGAGCGTCCGCAGAAAGGTTTGCGCCGTGACAGCGACATCCGAATCGTCCGCATCTCGCATCTCATCTTTTTGAGACGCCACCGCCGAATCTGAGCCCAAATCGGAGGCGGTCCCAGGACGCTGCTGCCGCGCGGCGTTAAGCCCCCAAAGCACCGCCGCTATCGCCACGGTCAGGCAAGCAAACACCAGCAGCACCCCGATGGGACGCTCGCCCTCTACAGGCTGTTGATGCCCTCGCTGATAGCGTTCCATAGATCTTGGACCTTGCCCTTAAATGCGACGATGGCGATAATCGCGATCACCACGAGCACGCCGACCAAGATGGCATACTCGGTGGTACCCTGTGCACTCTCCTCCTGCAATAGTTCCTTGGCGCGCTGACGAACATGTGCCGCCCGGCAAAACGCCCAGCCCTGGACCTTGCCAGCAGCGTCAGTCATCGTGTTCATGTATTCCTCCCTACATCATCCCGCCTGCTCCCAGCAGCGGGCCCAATATGGACAGAAGCAACGCCGGCAAGATGAGCGTGCCGGTGGGAATCAGCAGCTTGACGGGCGCACGCTCGATCTCGCGCTCGACCGCGGCGCGATGAGCCGCACGGATCTCGCGACTTTGAGCGGCCAGCGTCTCGGCAAGTGGGGCACCCAGGGCGAGCGCCTGCCCCACCGTGATGGCAAAGGTCTCGAGCGCTCGCACGTCCAGGTCGCGCGCGGCGGCCAACAACTCGTCCTCACGCGTGCCCACGCCCACCTGCCACGCCATGCAGGCGCGCTCAAGGCGAAGAGCCAGCACTGACCGGCGGTTGGCGCAGAAAATCTCAAGCGCCGCATCAAACGAAAGACCGGCCGAAAGACCCAAGCGCACAACATCGATCATCTCGGACACTTCGCCGAGCGACACTCGCGCCGGGCCGCCCGCTCCAACCGCGCCCTTCACTCGCGCGGTCAGAGCATCGACCACCGAGCGACCCGCGGCAGCGACCAGCACCGCCTCGCGCTTGCAGGCCCCTGCGACCTTGCGTGCATCCGCCCGATCCAACCCCGTCGCGACAAATACGCTCAGGGCGCACAGGCAAGCCGCAACTGCAACCGGGGCGCTCATAGCTCCACCCGCATAATGCGCCGGATAACCACCAGGGCAACGGCGTTGAGGGCAAGACCCAGCACCACAGCGCCCGCGCCGGCAGGCGTCGCAAGACCGCGACGAAAATCTGCCGAAAGCAGCGCCAACACCGCGCACATGCCCGCCGGCATCGCCGCGACCATATGCGCAGACATGCGAGCCTGCGACGTCTTAACATCCAGGCGGCGCTTGAGCTCAATGCGCTCCCCCACCATGCTCGACGCCTCGGACAGTAAGTCGGCAAGCGGAGCGCCGGTGCGCTGAGACACCTTAAGCGCCAAGGTCACAAGCGAAAGACCGGGGGCGTCGATACGCACGAGCAAGTCATCGAGCGCGTCGGTCGCCGAGATGCCGCAATCGATCGCCGCCGCCACCCGCAAAAACTCGTTATGCACTGGCTCTTGCGCATGAGCGCCCACAAAGCGCATGCCCTGGGCCAGCGAATGTCCCGAGGCAAGCGACATGGAAAGTGCGGTAAACGCCTCGGGCATTGCCTCTTCTGCATCGTGTTGCTCGCGCCGGCTCTCAAAGCCATCCCGAGCGGCACCAACGGCAAACGGAGCAACAAGTCCCAAGGCAAATCCGAGGGGCGATAACGACACCATCGTTAGTAAAACGCAGCAGACACCGCTCGATAGCAGCAGAAACGCCAAACATCCCGAAGCATCCTCGATCACGAGGCCAAGGCGATGCGCCGGAGCCAGCGATGCCCACGAACGGGCGATCTTTTTCAGCAGATCGTTTTCCACCAGCTCACGCGGCAGCTTCTCTGCCACCGTCTCGAGCGCCTGACGTGCCAGCTCCGCCGGCGGTACCTGCGGCACACGAGGTTCCGCCCCGCACGCCGTCGCGACAGAAAGCCCTGCCAAGCCCCCTACGACGAGGGGCACAGCGATCTCCATTCGTCCACCTCCTCTTGTGTGAGCGTCCCCGACCGCAGGCCTTCTGCGATAAACGGCGGCTCGCGGTCAAGCGTCCAGGTGCGCTCGGCGGCATCGAACGTCACATAGCGCTCGAGCTCTACGCCGCCCGATGCGGCGCGTCGCACCCCCGAATACGAGGAGACGAAGCGCCTGCCATCGGCGTGGCGCTCGGACATCACGATACCGTCGAGCGCCATGGCAATCTGCTCCTCGATGAGCTCACTCGGCAGGTCGATGCCATAACGTGCAAGCAACGTCAGACGCACCACGGTCTCCTGTTCTGAACCCGCATGAAGTGTGGTGAGCGACCCGTCGTGGCCCGTGTTCATGGCCTGCAACATGTCGCAGCACTCGGCACCGCGCACCTCGCCCACCACGATGCGGTCGGGGCGCATGCGCAGGGCATTAGTTACCAGGTCGCGGATCGTCACCGCGCCTTCACCCTCAATTGAAGCCTCGCGCGCCTCTAGGCGCACCACGTGCGGATGATGCGCAAACTTGAGCTCGGCAGAGTCCTCGATCGTCACGATGCGCTCGCCGGTGGAAATCTCACATGACAACGCGTTGAGCAGGGTGGTCTTACCAGATCCCGTGCCTCCCGCAACCGCCAGGTCCTGTCGCAGCGACACCGCGCACGACAGCAGCTGCGCATACCAAAGCGGCAGCGACCCCAGCCCCACAAGCTCGTCCAGCGAGCAGATACGGTCCGAGAACTTTCGGATGGTGAGAATCGGTCCGTCAATCGCCACAGGCGGAATCACCGCGTTGACGCGATAGCCCGTTTTGAGGCGGGCGTTGACGATGGGGCTGCGCTCGTCGATACGGCGGCCAAGTGGCGAGATGATGCGGTCGATAAGCACACGGATCTGTTCATCATCCTCAAACGCATGCTCGATGGGGTACAAGACGCCGCCGCGTTCAAAGAAAGCCGAGCGGCAGCCGTTGATCATGATCTCGGTAACGGTGTCGTCCTCGATGAGCGGCTGCAACGGCCCCAAGCCCACCACGTCATCCAAAATCTCGTCGATGATGGTTTCGCGCTCGGGCGTCGCGAGATCGGTCGGCTCCTCAACATTGAGCGCCGCCTCCACCGCAGGACGCAATTCCGAGCGGGCAAGTGCCGGGTCGATATAGGCGCTGATACGCGCCACTTCGTCGTAACCCATGCGGTCCATCACGGCGCGCTTGGTGCGTCGTTTCACGGCGCGGCGACGCCCCACATCTACAGGCGCTGCCGCCGCCGCAGCGCCGGCAGCCTTAATCCTCGTTTGCAGGCTCATCGCTGATCACCCTCGCGCGACCAGGGAAGGCGGATACGCGGGCGTTCGGTGCGCGTTGCACGGTCGGCGACCATATCGCTCCAAGGGCCGACGGCGCACCCCAGTTCCACGAGCATCTCGCGCGTGGCCTCGCGCACGCTAGTCGCAAAAGCGCTGGTCTGCCCCACTGCCTCGTCAGCGCGCCCAAACGCCATGAGCGCGGCGAGATCCTGCCCGCCATCGGCGATACGAATCTTGGAGCTTAACGCACAGGCAATCTCAAAGCGCATGGCGACGTCCTCGTCTGCCCCGCGCGCACCGAACCGGTTGAACACGGCGCTCATGCGCGTGCGCGGCACACCTACTCGACCTGCCAGTTCAATGACGCGCGATGCCGATGCCGCGGACGACACCGCCGCATCGCCAACGACCAGGCAACGGTCGCTCGCCGCCACCGCAGCCGCCACGGCGTCGCCCCAAAAGACCGAGGTATCGATAAAGACCACGTCGGATTCGCGACGCAGAACATCAAGCAGTAGCTCCACCGGACGTGCCATGAGCTCGGCTTGCTCGGGCGCCGCGACGGGACCCCAGAGCGTAACGCCCGGCGCCACGCGCATCGAAGCGGCTACGATATCCGGCTCGGTGAGCATGCCCGCCGCCGACGGCTCGATAAGCGCCGCCATATCGCGCGGAGCATCGACGCCTAACAAGTCGTAAAGGTTTCCAAACATCAGGTCCAGGTCGAGCACGGCGGCACGCAAGCCCAACAGCGACGATGTGTGTGCCATGGTGGCAACGATCGTCGACTTGCCGCAACCGCCCGAACCCGAAATGGCGCAGATGACCGGAGCTCGATGCGGCGAAGCGGCAGCGTCTGCCGGCGGCATCGGAGGCGGCGGGGCGGGCGTCGGTGACAGCGTCCCCGTCTCCCCCGCCGCAACCACACGCTGCGTCCAAGCCGGCATGGCAGCTTGTTCGGTCTGCGAGGCAGGCTCGTTCTGCGCAATCTGCTCATGCTGCATCAGCGACAACTCGCCGCACCCGGCAAGGCCCTCAACTTCGTCGAGTTCATCCGCCAGATTCACGCCGTGCACGTATCCCATATCTACTGCCGGGGAGTCGCCAGCATGCTGCGCCGGCCCTCCAGCGTCATTGTATACAAGGGGGTTCCGGGGGCGCCGATCATGCTCGGCTTCCGCTTTTCCATAATCATCAACACGCGGGCCTCTTGTAGCGCGAGGCGCCCCGGGTTCCCTATCAACAAAAGCATCGGGCTCAATCGTCATGCGCCGATCAGAATCAACCGCTCCCTCGCCCGCACGCCCGTTGCCGCATATACTGTGCGCAGCGATGACCTCGGTCGCCCCCGCGCGAAACAGCCCCTCGATATCCGACGGATCGAGCGCTTCTATCAACACGACCACGCGACTCACGCGGCCTTCGGCCGTCAGGCTCGCAACAGTCTTGCGCACATCTTCGGTATCAAACAGAGACGCCGCGATGATGGCAGCCCCGCGGCGCGACGGAAACGCCCGCGCCATGGAAACCAGCCCGTCCAGGTCACCCACGCGAAGCACCTGTGCACCCGCATCACGGCCCTCGACTTCCCGCTGCAACATCCCGTAATCGCCGCACGCGCAGCACGCAAGCCAGATCGCCTTCATCACTCGTCGCCTCCGCTCTTTTTGCCGCGCGCCGTGGCGGGAATCGTCAAGCTGACCGTTCCCTTGCCCGAGGCGCCCAGCAGTTCCTTGACGTCTTCGGGGTCAGCCGCCAGCGTCACCCATTCGATCTTGCCCTCGCGCGTGGCACCGGAATCCTCACTGGTATCGATCACGTACGCGCCGCACAGCCGATCGGTTACGCCGTCTTTTTGCACATACACATCCACGTAGCTGCCCACGCCCGTGGCGCCGCCGACCGAGTGCTCGGCATCGACCGCCACCGAAACAGCGACCTTGCCCTTAGGCACCTCGAGCTTGTGGCTCTCGGCCTTGGTGTAGACATTGCAGATCACGGCGTTTTTGGGAATACGCGAAGTCGTCACGTCGCCGCGCACCTGGCGCAGCTCGGTCGCTGCGTCACGCGGCAGCAGGCTCGTCAGCCATTCCTGGGTTATGACATTGGTCTCATCGAGGGTCTCGCCCACATCGATATCGCGCGCCGCAACGCATACCTCGACGCGATCGCCACCGTACTTGGCCAAGGTCTCAGCCTGGACCTGTTCGGCTTGCGAGCGGATCGACGAGCCGTAAACCATGCAGAGCAGAGCAGCGAGCACGCCCGCGACCAGACTGATGGCGATGCGCTTGCTCTTGTTCACGGCCGCTCCTCTCATGGCAGTGCCGGGCGAATGCCCGTACCACCATTGTCTGAGCGGTCAGAGTGCAAAGCGGCGCAATCGCAATCTTGGTTTTCGATGTCAAACCAATCGCTGACCAAAAGCTGACCAGCCCGTCAAGCTCGTGGCAAGGTTTTGGTCAGCACGTCAGCAAACTGTATGTTTCGAAGCTTTTCCGCAGCAAAAAAGCCGTCTCCCGAACAGTTGGGAGACGGCTGTCATAGGAAAAATCAATTACAGATGGACATCGGGATCGAGCATTTGAGCGCTCACGCGCATGGATGACGCCAGGTTTTGGAACGTTTCCAGACGCAGACTGTCGATCTGTCCGGCATCTTCGGCCTCGCGAACGGCGCAACCCGGCTCGTGAGTGTGCGTGCAATCGCCAAACCGGCACGCACGCGACGCCTCGACGACCTCGGGGAAGGCACGCGCCAGGCCCCGCTCATGTCCCACGAGCGGCAGGCTGCGCAGGCCCGGGGCATCGGCGATCACGCCGGCGTTGCCCGGCAGTGCCACCATCACGCGCGCAACCGTGGTGTGGCGACCTTGGTCATCACGCTCGCGCACGCCGCCAGTGGCCAGCGCATCGTGGCCCAGCAGCGCATTGAGCAGCGTCGACTTGCCGGCACCCGACTCGCCCAAAATCATGGCGCAGCTCCCGGCAGGCACGCAGGCACGGACCTCGTCCAGACCGAGTCCCTCGGCAGAAGACGTCACGATCACGCGCACGTCCGGACCCACCAGACGGCTCACACGGTCCAGATCACGCTCGAGCTCATCGGCCTCGCAGCGGTCGGCCTTGGTGAGCACCACCACCGGCTCGGCATCGCAATCGAGCGCCAACACCAGCGAGCGCGCCACGCGGTCGAGCAACACCTCGCCGGCGCCGAGCGCCTGCACGATCAGCACGCTATCCACGTTGGAGCAGAGTACCTGGCGCTCGCCGCGAGCGCGGCCGCGCCAACGCTCAAAGCTCGTACGGCGCGGCAGTACGCACTCGATCACGCCCATGTCGTGCCCGGGAGCACGGCGAACCGCCACGCGGTCGCCCACGGCGGGCAGCAAGACCTCGTCCTCGCCACGCGACTTGGCAAACCCTACGGCATGCTCGGCACGAAACGTGTCATCGGCAGTAGCCACCAGCGGAAACCCGCGATCCAAGCGCACCACGGCGCCAAGCTGCATCTGCTCGGGCTCCTCGGCCTGTGCGCAAAAGTCGTCAAATGCAGCCTGCTGAGCCGCATCGACCGGCAGGTCATCGAACGCCGGAACGTCCTGCAGCGCGTCAAGCCCCGGTACGCTTGCCAGCAGCTCCTCGGCAGATGCGGGAGCCTCGGTCGCGAGCTTCCGACGACGATCGCGCTTAGCCCGCGCCCCCGTCGTCTTTTTCTTCGCCTTAGCCTTAGCCTTAGCCACAAACGCCTCCCAGCACAAAACCACACAACTGAGCAGGTATTTTAACGCATTGTTCCGTCCGACTTACCAAATGCTGCGGCGTACTCGTCATCATCCATCCAATCGATGATGTCGCCGGGCTTGCAATGAAGCGCCTCGCACATTGCTTGAAGTGTAGAAAAGCGGATCCCCTTGAGTCTTCCCGTTTTAATTCGAGACAGATTAACAGGCGATATTCCAATGATTTCGGCAAGTTCCTGCGACGAGATTTTACGGTCCGCCATCACGCGGTCAAGACGCATAACAATCGGCACCGTGCCACCCCCTAGAGAATCTCGTCTGCATCTTCCTGCAATACCCTACCGTATTCAAAGACCCCCGCCAACGCAAAGAAAACGAGTCCGTAAGAAAGCGATTGAAAATCAAACTCGGGAAACACGGGCTCAGCCGTTCCAAGAACATTGCTGTATGGCAATTGAATCGTCGGCCATATGATGCTGATGACGGCTTTTACCGACATCAGGAGGCCAGCCGCGACCAAAATCCTGGTCTGCCACTTACCAAAAGGACGACCCTCATGCCTGACTTTCGCCGTCAGAATCGTAAACAGAAGAAACGTTGCAGCGTCGCAAAGCGTGCTAACCATAAACAAGAGCAGAAATCCGCCGCTCACCGCAGAGATACCCTCGATGAGCAACAGGTTCGCAAGATGAACGAACAACACCACGCAACATAGCGCTTGAACCGCCAGAGCGATACAGAAGATTGTCAGAAAACTCGTCGTCAACCGCAGATGTATATCGCGATCTTTCATTTCTCCTCCTTTTTTCCTTATTTCCCTGCGTTCATTGTACTTTTCAATCCAACCGCTCTCGCTCAAAACCATTTACCGGCAAATCGATACCGTTCATTTTAAAGAATCTTTATTTAATGTTTTATATAAATTAATTTAACTTTATAGAGTTTGGAGGACCCATGAGAAAGCAAACCGTCCTTATCCTTATCTTATCGCTGTCCCTTTTCGCCCTCTTCTCGTCAGTACGAACCAATTCCGATCCAATCAATATCTCATTGCCCGAATTTCGATCGAAATTAAGCAAAGGCGAATCTTTTATCGTGCAAATTGAGCTGGAGGGCTGCCCGGCCTGTGAAGAACTCCGTGCGGCAGAGCGCTCGCTTTCGCCGAGTCTCAAGAACGACATCGAGATCCTCGTTGTCCCTAAGAGCCAAAAGGAAGTTGATAGGGAAACACTTAAGGCGCTTCTGCCGTCATTCGAGTTTTATCCTTCAATTTTTGCCATCTCTGAAGGAAAGATAGCGTCCGAGTTCGACCTTTCCACGCTTGATTCGTTTGAAATGCGTTTCACGGATTGGAGGCTGAATCTGAACAACACAGCAATGTCAAGCTAAATGTCAGGAGGATACACATGCTACGCAACGTTCCCGTAAGCCGTAAGTCATTCATCGCAAGCGCAGTTGCGCTTTGCTCAATTGCCATTTCACCAAAGCAATCTAAGGCGCAACCTCTTGAAGTAGAGTTCCCTTCTGCCGAAGAGTACATTGAAGCTGTCAATGAGTCCGGCACAGGATGGACGACATACGCACTAGATGAAAACGGAGATGTCCAAATTATCGATCGATTCCAGACCCTGTCTTTGGATGATTTAGCAACTGCCACACGCGGCGCTAAAGAATGGATCGTCAAAATTGCCATTTTTATTGGAAAAGAACTCATCGGCTATGTAACGGGGCTTGTAATCGACGGACTGATTAAGAAGATCATAAGCAAAACCGGAGGTACTTGGCCTGAGTATGCAGCAAAGCAACTCCTTGGACACCCCGTACCCGCAGGCAACGCGTACCGTCTACCTTGCAGCGTCTATCCCCCCAACTCCGGAGAATACATTCGTTGTATAAATAGTTAGGATACGGCTATGTTGGCAGTCATCATTGCCCCCGTAATTGGTGTATGGGGCATCCAGTATTTCCTCAACAAGAAGTGGCTCTGGGGCATTGGGTGCATAGCGATAACATTAATATGCTATTTCCTTAGCCTCATTGTCAAAGCATGCTGGCCGAGCGCCATCTCTTTTGGAATTGCTCTTCTCAGCTCGGTCCAGCTATATGGAAGCAAAAAGGGTTTGTCCTTCTTTAATGCCCTGATATCGGCTCCGCTACCTCTGCAAATCTACTGGGGAATTATGGCCGTCATCGTTCTCTTTATGCCTCAAATCCCCTTCAGCGACGTTCCCGGCTTCTCCTAACGCGTCGCCGATTCAACCCCATACAATCCAGTTCACAAAAAGAGTCGGTCGAGCAAATGCTCTAAAAAAGAGCTGGCCGGGCAAAGCCCGACCAGCTCACATACTTTCCCTCAGCCCTTTTCATCCGCACGGGAGAAAAGCCAGCAAGGATACCGCAGGGCCCGCCCGCCGGGAGGGGTTTCCTAAGGGCACATCCCTTAATCAAAAAAGAGCGGTCGAGCAATTGCTCGACCGCTCACCGTCTTTCCTTCAGCCCTTTTCATCCGCACGGGAGAGAAGCCAGCAAGGATAGCGCAGGGCCCGCCCCGGAAGCCCTTTCTCCCGAACGATCCCGCAGCGCGAAGCGCGAGGACCAGTGAGGGAGAAAGGGCGTGGGGCGGACCCGGACAGGTTAATCTACTCTTTCTCGACCGCGCGCATGATCGCCTTGTAGATCTCCATCAGCGGAATAATCAGGAAGGCAAGGCCCAGGGCAGCGACAACGCCCTTGAGCTCAAGCGTTACGGGGCCAAAGAACATCTCAGCAAGCGTCGGCTGCACGGTTACGATCACCGTCAGCACCAGCGCCAGCGCGGCGGAAGCCCACAGCCACTTGTTCTGCTTCTTCATGGTGAACAGCGACGTGCGACGGCTGCGCATGTTAAAGCAGTGGAAGATCTCGACCATGTTGAGCGTGATGAACGCCATCATCACGCCTTCCTCGTCGGCATTGCCGGCGATCATATCGGCGATGTGGATGTAGCCCATGTCAAAGTACACGCCCACAAAGAAGCTCGCCAGCACCAGCGCGGTGATGATTAGGCCCTGGACCACACAGTCCAGACCCATATGTCCGGCAAAGACACCGTCCTTGGCGTTGCGCGGCTTGCGCTTCATGATGTCGCCCTCGGCATCCTCCATGCCCAGCGCGAGCGCGGGGAAGCAGTCGGTAACCAGGTTCACCCACAGCAGCTGCACCGGCTGGAAGATGGTAAAGCCGATGAGCGTGGCGATGAACACCGAGAACACCTCGGCAAGGTTGGCCGAAAGCAGGAACTGGATGACCTTGCGGATGTTGTCGTAGATGCGGCGGCCCTCTTCGCAGGCACCGATGATGGTGGCGAAGTTATCGTCGGCGAGCACCATGTCGGCAACGTTCTTGGTGACGTCGGTACCGGTGATGCCCATGCCAACGCCAATGTCGGCGCGCTTGATGGACGGGGCGTCGTTGACGCCGTCGCCCGTCATGGCCACGATCTGGTCGCGCGACTTCCAGGCCTCGACGATACGGGTCTTGTGCTCGGGCTGGACGCGGGCGTAAACGCCGTAGTCCTCGATGCGCGCGTCGAGCTCCTCGTCGCTCATACGATCGAGGTCGGCACCGGTGATGGCCTGGCTGCGATCGGTGACGATTCCCAGCTGCTTGGCGATGGCCACGGCGGTGTCGATGTGGTCGCCCGTGATCATGACGGTGCGAATACCGGCGTCGTGCGCCTCGCGGATAGCGTCGGCCACCTCGGGACGGACCGGGTCGATCATGCCGGACAGGCCGCAGAAGACCAGGTCGCGCTCGAGCGCAGCAGGGCTGCAGTCGGCCGGGACCTCGGTGTAGGTGCGGCTTGCCAGCGCCAGTACGCGCAGGGCCTCGTCGGCCATGGCCTTGTTGGCGGCCACGAGCTCGGCACGACGCTCCTCGGTCAGCGGGACGACCTTATCGCCCTCGTAGATGTGGGTGCACAGGCCGATCACCACGTCGGGCGCGCCCTTGGTGTACTGCTCATACTCGCCGTCCAGGGTCTCGACGACCACGGACATCATCTTACGACCCGAGTCGAACGGGGCCTCGCCCACACGCGGATGCTCGGCAGTCAGGCCAGTAAGACCAGCCTTGCCGGCATCGTTGACGAGCGCGCACTCGGTCGGCTCGCCCACGGCCTCGCCCAGCTCCTCGTCCCACTGAGCATCGGAGCACAGCGCCATACCTGCCAGGAACTTCTCCTTGGGCGCAGCGAGCTCGTGCTTGACGACGGTCATCTTGTTCTGGGTGAGGGTACCGGTCTTGTCGGAGCAGATGGTCTGTGTGCAGCCAAGAGTCTCGACGGCGGAAAGCTTACGGATAATCGCCTGGCGCTTGGCCATCTTGGTCACGCCGAGCGAAAGTACGATGGTCACGACGGCGACCAGGCCCTCGGGGATGGCGGCAACGGCGAGCGAGACGGCGACCATAAAGGTATCGAGCAAGGCGGTCGGGTCGGTAAGGACGTTGCCCACGCCGTGGCGGAGAATGTCAACGCCAAAGATCACGACGCAGATGACGATCACCATGATGGTAAGGATGCGGCTGAGCTCGGCGAGCTTCACCTGCAACGGCGTGAGCTCCTCCTTGGCCTCGGCCAGGGCGCCGGCGATCTTACCCATCTCGGTGTTCATGCCGGTGCCGACCACGACGGCGCGGCCACGGCCGTATACCACGGTGGAACCCATGTAGCACATGTTCTTGCGGTCGCCGAGCGGCACGTCATCGGTGCCCGCGGCAAGCTCGATCACGTTGGCGTGCTTCTCGACCGGCACGGACTCGCCGGTGAGCGCGGCCTCTTCGATCTTCATCGTGGCGCTCTCGAGCACGCGGCAGTCGGCCGGGACGGAGTCGCCCGCCTCGAGCATGATCACGTCGCCGGGCACGAGCTCGGCGCTCGGCAGGTGCACGAGCTTGCCGTCGCGCAGCACCTTGGACTGCGCCGCACTCATCTCCTGCAGGGCCTCGAGGGCCTCCTCGCTCTTGGCTTCCTGGACCACGCCCAGCACCGAGTTGACGATAACGACGAACATGATGATGGCAACATCGGCAAAGTCGGGCTCGCCCTTGACCATGCCCGTGAGCGCACTGATGACGGCGGCAACGATCAGCATGATGACCATGGGGTCGGCCATCTGCTCAAAGAAACGCTTCCACAGCGGCGTCTTCTCGGCTTCCTCGAGCTTGTTAGGGCCTGTCTTGGCGAGGCGCGAAGACGCCTCGTCGTTGCTCAGGCCGAGGTTCTCATCGACACCTTGGTCGCTGAGCACCTCCGCCGCGGCGGACAGGTATTCCTTTTGCATATAGAGTCCCCTCCTGGGATTCGGGCCACTCAGCAGATTGATGCCCGATCATAATTCCCAGGAGAAGGGCAAGGGCTCATCAAGGCTGCCGTGCTGAGCGGCAGTTGATAGTGGAGCTATGGTACCCCAAAGAGACGCGTCTAGCCAAAACAATCGGTTTGGAAATATGGTCCGCACGCAACGGTGCAGACCGTGTGATGCTCAACATTGGTAAAACGTTTTTTCTTCGGCACATCGCCAAACTGACATATCTCCCAGATAGCAGCGGTTGGAGTGGTTGGTAAAGATTTTTCATATACCGTTTTTCCCGCAAAAAATGAACTTCCATTTCGGCATACGGTCGATTTTTTGGGGTATTCGGTCGGCATTTCGTTATAATCATCTCGGTTTTATTTCTTATGGTTTATCTATCAGCGCAAGACGATGTCAGATGGAGGTCTGAATGTACAAGCGCACTAAGATTGTATGCACCATGGGTCCCGCCTGCGATAGCGACGAGACCATCCGCGAGATGATCAAGGCGGGCATGAACGTCGCCCGTTTTAACTTCTCGCACGGATCCTACGACGAGCACCACGGTCGCATCGAGCGCGTCCGTCGTATTTCCAAGGAGCTCGGTCTGCCCGTCGGCATCCTGCTCGACACCAAGGGCCCCGAGGTCCGCACCGGCCTTCTGGTCGACGGCAAGAAGGTTGCCGTCAAGACCGGCGACAAGATTGTCGTCACCGCTCAGCCCACGTCCGAGGATTTCCACGGCACCGCTGAGCACATCTCCCTCGACTACCTGGCTCTGCCTTCCGAGGTCGAGAAGGGCTCCCTCATCCTGATCGATGACGGCCTGGTTGCCCTCGAGGTCGAGTCCGTCAGCGGCCAGGACATGACCTGCGTCGTTAAGAACGACGGCCTGATCGGCGAGCGCAAGGGCGTCAACATGCCCAACGTCAACATCTCGCTGCCCGCCATCACCGAGCGCGATCGTCAGGACATCCTCTTTGGCCTGACCGAGAACATCGACTACATCGCCGCTTCCTTCATCCGTGACGGCGAGTCCGTCCGCGGCATCCGCGAGCTTTGCCGCGAGAACGGTGGCGAGCACGTGACGATCTTCCCGAAGATCGAGTGCGCCCTAGGCGTCGAGAACTTCGACGAGATCCTCGAGGCTTCCGACGGCATCATGGTCGCCCGTGGCGACCTGGGCATCGAGATCAAGCCCGAGCTCGTTCCGCACATCCAGAAGGAGATCATCGCCAAGTGCAACGCGGCCTACAAGCCCGTTATCACCGCTACGCAGATGCTCGACTCCATGCAGCAGAACCCGCGCCCGACGCGCGCCGAGGTTGCCGACGTTGCTAACGCCATCTACGACGGCACCGACGCCGTTATGCTGTCCGGCGAGTCCGCTGCCGGTAAGTACCCGGTCGAGGCCGTTAAGATGCAGGCCAGCATTGCTCTCGAGACCGAGAAGTACCTCCCGGCCCACGCTCCGCTCGAGGTTCCGGCCGATGCTCACGGCACCCGCGTTGTCAACAACGTTGTGGGTATGTCCGCTGTGAACATGGCCACCACCGTTGGCGCCAAGTGCATCACCGTGCCGACGACCACCGGTCGTACCGCTCGTCTGATCTCGCACTTCCGTCCCAACATGCCGATCTGCGCGTTCTCCCGTCACGAGTGGGCCGTCCAGCAGATGATCATGTACTGGGGCGTTATCCCGCACCAGGCCGAGATTACCCAGGGCACCGTCAACGGCACGATCGTCAAGGCGATCGAGACCGCTAAGGAGCTCGGCTACGTCGAGGCTGGCGATTTGACCGTCGCTACCGCCGGCGATCCCCGCATGAGCGTCCAGCTCGAGGACAAGGTCTCCTCGACCAACGTCGCTTACGTCGCTCAGGTGCGCTAAATCGCACTTGCAAGCACACGTGCATTGCAAAGGGCCCGGAAGGCTTCGCCTTCCGGGCCCTTTTTCTGTGCCAATGCCGGCACACGGCAAAACACGCACTCATTTCTTTACCAAAAGCGCGAAATCCGCCCTTCGAGGCCCAAAAATAAGGCCTCAGGCGCTAAAAGTGTTCGCCCGATGGCAAAACCACACTTTAACCGACGCTGCTAAATCGTTTTAGCAAGAGCCAGATCGACCGCGTTTTCGGAAGTATGCGGCAAATTCCGAGACCTCCGAGCACACCCTGTTTTTTCACAACAAAATGCCTGATAAACTAGGCTCAAAAGCCAGGTCTGCTCACAGGGTTCAGATTTTGCCGCATACTTCCGAATTGACGCTGGCATCGCACGGTCCAAAAGCACATTTCGACCTGGAGGACGTCATGGACCTGACGCTATGTGGTCAATCCGCTTTTTACTATTACCGTATCCCGCCGCAGGTATTAGGCCTTTACCCCGCCATTAGCCTTGGCAATATGGATCGCAGATGTTGCAGCCTCGGAAGTCATGCAGTTGTAAAAGACCTGCTTCACGCACCGCTTCACAGGCTTGTATTCACTCGGGCACAATCCGGATCGCGAAGCCTGTTTAAATCGCACCTCCTGACCCAAGAGCCGCCTCCTGGGTCGTTTAGGCAGACTGAACATGGGTTTGATGTCACTTCACCGGAGTTCACGCTGCTCAGCCTTGCTACGCAGGTCTCCCGCAACCAGCTACTCATGGCTTGCTACGAGATGTGCGGCTCCTTTGCAGTGTTTAAGCCCTGCGAGCGAACGCAACAACAACTTGATGAAGCTATTTCGCTTAAGCTCATTCCACCCAACTGCTGCTGGGAGCGAGTTAACGATGTCAACGGCAATGGCACCAACTTGTGGAAGCGCCCACCGCTCCTCAGCGCTGCGGATATCGCCGCGTTCGCCAAGCAGGCTGCAGGCCTGCGCGGCGTTAAACAACTGCGCTGGACGGCCGAGCACATGACGGGGCAGACCGCCTCGCCCTTCGAAGTACAGACCTCCATGCTTGTTTCGCTCCCCCGCAACGAGGGCGGCATGGGCATCAACATCGCAAACAACGTGCGCATCCCACTCAGCGACGCCGCGCGCTCACTGTATGACAAAACCTGCTGCTACGCCGATATCCTCATAGAGAGCAACACCGACAGCATGGGCGTCATCTTGGAATGCCAAGGCCGTTCCGCCCACGATGGCGAAGCCGCAAGCCTCTCCGATGCCGAGCGGACCACCGCGCTCACCAGCATGGGCTACGATGTCATACAAATTACCTACGACCAGATCAAGGACAAGAAGAGCTTTGATAGCATTGCCGAGCTCATTCATAAAAAGGCGGGACTCCCCTACATCCCAAAGACCGATCAGGAGCGTACCGCCGAAGATGCCCTGCGGCGGGAGCTGTTGGTCAATTGGGATGAACTGTTCACCGTTAAGCCGGCCGGCTAGCAGCTAGCGATCAGGGGGACTGCGGGAACGTCAGAAGCGGCAACGCGAGTCGCAAAGCCCACCTCGGTCAGCTCGATGACCTCGGTAAACGTTGCATCGAAAAACTCCTCAGTTAGCAGGCGGTATGGCGGATGATCGGGCTCACCGGGGTTTTCGCGCACAATCTCGTGCATAACGCCGATGGTCTTGAGCACATACTCCTTATGGATGGGATACTGCCCAAAACGCGTCGCCGCAGTATACAGACGATCGGTCGCACGCGGGATGGAAACAATGCCGAGCGTCTTACCAAACCAGTCAAAGTCACCTTGCTTTTTAATGCGGAATTCCTCGCACGGCTTGCCGCCGTGCGCCTCCAGGTACTGATTCACGCGCGTATTCCATACGGTATCGGCCACCAGATGCGACCAGACGCCCAGCGTTAAATCGAGCAACGACTGCGCCACATCTTCGGACGCAAGCGAGAACTCACAGGCGCCGGGACCGACAACCGGCTCGGCATCCCTGTAGCGCTGGGGATAGTGCACGCGATTCAGTCGCTCGCGTTCCTCGACAATCGAGGTAGCCTCAGCAGGTTCGCCCGCGGGTGCGCCTTTAAGCAGCGGCGCCACATAGGTATCCCAGAACTCGTGCTCGCGCGGCTTAGGGATAGGCTCGGGCTTTGCAAAGTGCGTAATGCGATACGGAATGGGATCGGCGATGCCAGGGACCATATAGCCCACGAAGATATCCGGAACCACGCAGCCAAACAAAAAGGCATTGCGGTCGCGCACGCTATCGGCAAGCACGCTAGCACGTGCCAGCAAGCGCTCCGTTTGAGCGATATGAATGTTCCAACTTGGCATAGCCACCCCCATAAAACCTGGTTAACTATACCATCACGGCAGAGTCGCACAGGCGGCCATACATACCCTACGCAGCAACTATTCCGCAGCACCGCTTTCGGTTCCATACGACGGCACGGGCGCCTCGACCACATGGTGATATCGATCGATATAGATGGCACGGGCCTCCAGGCGGCGCACCAAATCTTGATGGTGCGTACTCATCAAAACCGTCTTACCGGCAGCAACGTAGGCCAGCAAAAAGTTGACTACGATGTCGCACGAGTCCTCATCGAGCCCGTTGGTGGGCTCATCGAGCACTAGGATATCGGGGTTCATCGACACCACCGCAGCCAGCGCAACGCGCTTCTTTTGCCCGCCCGAAAGCTGATAGGGCGAGGCATCGACCAGATCGGCAACCTGGAACAGCTCCATGGCATCGCGGACGCGGCGCTCGAGCTCGTCTGTCGGCAGCCCCATCTGCGCGGGGCCAAAAGCAACTTCCTCGCCCACCGTAGCGCAGAACAGCTGGGCGTCGGCATTCTGGAACACAAAGCCCACGCGCTGATGAAAACGCTGAGCGGCTGCGGAATCCTTGAGATATGCCGCATCGATCACGTGCCCGTCAAACAGGTACGCACCCGCGTCCGCTAGTTCAAGACCGTTGATAAGGCGCATAATCGTCGTCTTACCGCAGCCGTTGGGACCGAGCAGGGCAACGAGTTCACCACGATCGACCTGCAGCGACACACCATCGACAACCGTATGGCCCGCATAGGAGAACACCACGTCGCGCAGCTCGATGAGCGGCGTGGCCTCGGCGCCGCCCGCACCGTTCGTGCCCGCCGCACTATTCATATCGATCGTCAAAACGTCGCCCTTCCCTAGTTGCATCCCCAGCCGGAACCAGCAGCGCCTACAGCACCGCGCACAACACGGCGAGCAGAACCACGCCGGCCGCATAGACCGCATCGCGCCAGCCAAACCCGGCGCGTGCAGGCGCCGGGTACACGCCGGCAAAGCCGCGGCAAAGCATAGCCTCGTCCATCGCGCGGCTGCACTCCATCGCCTTGATAAACGTCATGCCCATGATACCCGCCAGCGAGTCGGTGCGCGAAAAACCCGCAGGCGCGGAACCGACGCTGCGCAGCATGACCGATTCGCACAGATCGTGTGCTGTGCGTCCCAGCACCTCGATATGCTTGAGCGCCATATCGAAAGTAAAGATGACCTCGTCGGGCAGGTGCAGCATCTTAAGCGCCGCCGACATGCGGCTCCAGGTGAGCGTCCACGAAACACCCAGCACCAGCGACACGTTAATGAACGTCTTGAGTGCAATCTTGAGCATGGCGCCCGAGGCAGAAGCACCCAGCAGCAGGGCAGGCAGCGCCAGAACCACGGCAAACCCCGCGGCAGCCAACGCCGGCACAAAGGTAGCGCGCAGCCCGCGTACGGGGCGCACCGCGACCAGCACCAACGCGATCGCCGCCATCAACATCAGGTACAGCGGGCTTTGCGTCAGACACACGCACAGGACGCAAACGAACATCCCTAACAGGCGCACCGGAGCCGAAACGCAAGAAAGGGCGCGGTCGACCATCGACCCGCCCTTGTTCGCGCCTCCACCCAGGCGAACCCGCTCAAGCAGGCTCGCCAGGTGCAGGACGTTCTTTTGCATCACACGATGCCGAGCCCCCGCGGGCTCGTATCGCTCCTCGGCCGCAAGCCAACTAGGCAGCTCGGCTATTGCCATGAGCACCGCTTTCCTTGACCGTCAGCGAGACCAGGCGGAATGCGATGGTGAGCACCGCCACGCCAATCACGCCCGAAAGAATATACATCGTGGCCTGGCCGGCAAAGCCAAGGCCCTGCTCCTCGGAATAGGCCTGCAGATAATCGCCCGTGGGCAGGGCATCGGCAAAGGTCGGAGTGTCGAGACCGACCGAAGCCTGCAGGCTGTCGTCGCCAGCCTCCTGAACGGCGGTCGCGGCGCCCTCGGCGTCCCACTCACCCCAGGCGTCACCGGTGGCAAGCAAGCCGAGCGGCGTAGCCACGACAAGCACGGCGACCAGAATGAGCGTGGGAATCAGGGAAGTCTTCTTGGCGGTACCATCGGCGGCAAGCTGGCCATCGGCGGCCTCGGGGCCGACGATAACGCCCGACGCCGTCTTCTTAATGAAACCGTAGATGGCGGCCGTCGCCACGCCCTCGATCACGCCGGCAACCAGCATATGCGGGATCAACATGGCCGGAATAGCCACGGACAGCGGGAAGGGGCAGTACAGCGGAGCGCCCGAAGCGTTGGTAAAGAGCATCGGCTGAATACCAAACTCAATCGCCGCACACAGGGCCGCCAGGCACAGGCCAACCCAACCGCTCACGATGGCAGAAACCGAGGTGCCCCAGCTCTTGTCGTGCAGACGGCTGTTGAGCGCACGGAACACGATAGCAGCGACGAACGGCAGCACAAAGGCCATGTTAAAGCAGTTGGCGCCAAACGACAGAACGCCGCCGTCGCCAAACAGCAGCGCCTGCAGCGCCAGCGCGACCGAGACAGCGATAGCCGCGGCCTCGGGGCCCAGCAGCAGCGCGATGAGTGCGCCGCCGACGGCGTGGCCTGTGGTGCCGCCGGGCAGCGGAACGTTAAACATCATGAGCAAAAAGGAGAACGCAGCGCAGATACCCAGAAAGGCCATATGCTCGCGATCGAGCGTGGCACGCACCTTTTTGATGCAGTGAACCCATACGGGAACCATCGCAACCGCCATGACGGCATCGGTCTGCGGAGACAGATAATTATCTGGAATGTGCATAGCGCCTCCCGGTTGTCGGCGCACGGAATTGCAGCGCCGCTTGAATAGCCTTGCCAGTGTTACGTATTGTTAGATTCGTAACACGCCGCCGGGTATCATAGCAAAACGGCACACTGCCAACAAAGCAGTGCGCCGTTTTGTAATACATTCGTCACAGACGCAAGCGGTCCTAGCCGCGGACCTCGCCGTTTACGCCCTTGCACACCTTGGTGACGATCTTCTGATGCGCCTTCTCGACCTCTTCGCTGGTGAGTGTGTGGTCGTCAGCGCGATACGTGAGCGCAAAGGCCATGGACTTTTTGCCCACACCCACGCGGACCGGATCGCGGTAGACATCGAACAGGCGCACGCCCTCGAGCAGCTTGCCGCCGGCGCTCGTAATGCGGCGCTCAAGATCCTCGCAGGTCACGGAGTTGTCAACCACGATAGCCAGGTCGTGCTCAACAGCCGGGTACTGCGAGAACTCGCGGTAGTTCTCCTGGTTGCGGGCGCCCTTGATCAGCTTGTCCAGGTCGAGCTCAAAGGCAACGACGACCTCATCGATGCCCATCGCCTCGCGCGCCTCGGGATGAATCTCGCCGACCCAGCCCAGCACGGTGCCGCCGGATAGAACCTCGGCCGCACGACCCGGCTGCAAGAAAGCGTAGCCCTCGCCCTCGACGGGACGGAAGCGAACCTTCTCGATGCGCAGCTGGGCAAGCAGCTCCTCGACAATGCCCTTGCCAAAGAAGAAGCGCAGCTTGCGGTACTTCATATTCCAGGACTGCTCGCTCCACTGGCCCGAGAGCACACCCGCCACGGACTTGGTCTCCTTGGGCAGGCTGGCGTTCTCGCGACCGTGGAACAGGTTGCCGACCTCGTACAAGTGCACATTGGGCGTGCCGTGGGCTTCGTTGTAGGCCACGGATTGCAACAGGCCCGGCAGCAGCGAACGACGCATCTCGGTCTGCTCGGCTACCAGCGGGTTCATGAGCACCACGGGGCAACCGCGGCCCTCGGTGGACATACCGATCTTCTCCAGGTCGCCCGGGGCGGCAAAGCCAAAAGTCGTGGTCTCGTTGAGGCCGCAGGCGCGCAGGATCTCGCCGACCTTACGGGTGAGCTTCTGCTCGCGGGTCAGGCCGCCGATGTGGTTCTTGGCAGCCGGGATGGTCGCCGTCACGCGGCCCATGCCCCACAGGCGCAGGACCTCCTCGATCAGGTCGATCTCGCGCGGCAGGTCGGGACGGAAGCTCGGCGGGGTGACCATAAAGTCCTCGCCATCGCGCTCGACGGTGCAGCCCAGGCGGGTGAGCGAACGCTCGATAAAGTCGGGCTCGATGTCCGCGCCGCAGATGGCGTGCACGCGGGCTAGGCGCAGCTTAATGCTGTCGATGGTCTTGGGCGCGGGGAACACGTCCACATAGCCGGGAGCGACCTCGCCGCCGGCAATCTCTTCGATGAGCGCGCAGGCCACGTTGGCCACATCCACGCAGCCGGTCTCGTCGACCTGACGCTCAAAGCGGATGGAGGCGTCGGAGATCAGCGACAGGTCGCGGCTGGTGTGCGAGGTGCGACCGGCATTGAAGCAGGCACTCTCGACCATCACGTCGACGGTGTCGTCCTCAATCTCGGAATCCATGCCGCCCATAACGCCGGCCAGCGCCACGGGACGCTCGCCGTCGGTGATGAGACCCATGCCGGCGTCGAGCGTGCGCTCCTCGCCGTCGAGGGTCGTGAACTTCTCGTCCTGCTGGGCGGCGCGAACCACCACGCGGCGATGGCCCTCGCGCTCGGCAAAGGTTGACAGGTCAAAGGCGTGCAGCGGCTGACCGGTGAGCATCATCACGTAGTTGGTGATGTCGACGATGTTGTTGTGCGGACGCACGCCCAGGGCGTTGAGGCGCTTGACCATCCAGTCGGGCGACGGGCCGACCTTCACGTTGCGCACGATGCGGGCGACATAGCGGTCGCACAGCCCCTCGTCGGCAATCTCGACCGAAAGCTCGTCGTCCGTCGCGCGGCCGGTCTCGGCCTTGATGGCGGGCAGCTCAACGTGGAAATCGCGGTCGAAGATGGCGCCGGTCTCGCGAGCCATGCCGATCATGGACAGGCAGTCGGGGCGGTTGGGCGTGATCTCGCAGTCGAGCACGGTGTCGCTCGAGCCCACGTACTCGGCAAACGGCATGCCGCAGGGCGTATCCTCGGGCAGGATCATGATGCCGGAGTGGTCGCCGCCCAGGCCGAGCTCGCGCGCGGAGCAGTTCATGCCCATGGACACGACGCCGCGAAGCTTGCTCTTCTTGATCTTGATGTCGCCGGGCAGCTCGGCGCCGATCATGGCCGTGACGATGTGGTCGCCGACCTCAAAGTTCTGCGCGCCGCAGACAATCTGCAGCGGGGCGGGGTTGCCGTCGGCGTCGAGGTTCTTGTCACCCACGTCGACCGAGCACACATACATGTGGTCGCTATCGGGGTGCGGGGTCTTGGTGAGCACCTGGGCGGTCACCACGTGGTCGAAGGACTCGCCCACGGTATCGATCGCCTCGACCTCGGTGCCGGTACGGATATATTCGTCCGAAAGGGTCTTGGGATCCTCCGGAATATCGATCATGGTCTTGAGCCAGTCGTAAGAAACGCGCATCTAACTGGTCTCCTTTCATAAATGCGGCTTTGAGCCAAAAACTGCAACGGAGACGGGTTTTCCAAGTGCCGCAGATTGCCTTGAAAGAGGAGGGCCGCGTACTTAGGTACGCAACCGACGATTGAAAGGCAAGGTGCGGTGCTTGGGAAAGCCGCCGGGCCTAGAACTGATTTAAGAAGCGCATATCGCCCGTCATGAGCGTTCGCAGGTCGGGCAGGTCGTAGCGCAGGGCCGCGACGCGTTCGGCGCCAATGCCAAAGGCGAAGCCGGTGTACTTCTCGGGGTCGATGCCGCAGTTGATCAGGACGTTGGGGTCGACCATGCCGCAGCCCAGGATCTCGATCCAGCCGCTGTGCTTGCAGAAGTTGCAGCCCTTGCCGCCGCACACGTGGCAGCTCACGTCCACCTCGCAGCTAGGCTCGGTGAAGGGGAAGAAGTGCGGGCGGTAACGCGTCTTGCGATCCTCGCCAAACATGCACTTAACAAAGTAGTCGAGCGTGCCCTTCAGGTCGCCAAAGGTGATGCCCTCGTCAACGACCAGGCCCTCGATCTGGTTGAACTGCGGCAGGTGGCAGGCGTCGGCCGTGTCGGGACGATAGACGGTGCCCGGGCAGATCATGTAGATGGGCGGCTTTTGCGACTCCATGGTGTGGATCTGCACGCCCGAGGTCTGGGTGCGCAGCAGCACGTCGGACTCGCCGTGGGCGTGGGCCTCGGGGTGCGCGACGCTGCCGGGGTTGTTGTCGACCACGTAGAAGGTATCGCGGGCCGAGCGGCTCGGGTGATCCATGGGGGCGTTGAGCGCGGTGAAGTTGTAGTAGGAGGTGTCGACCATGGGGCCGGACTCGACGGTGTAGCCGATACCGCAGAAGATGTCCTCGGCCTCCTCGATGATCTGCTTGATCAGGTGCTGGTGGCCGATCTGCGGACGGATGCCCGGCAGCGTGATGTCGACGGCGTCGTGCTCCAGTGCGCGCTTGAGGGCGGCGGCCTTCATCTCGGTGTTGCGCTCGTCGAGCATGCCCTCAATCAGCTGGCGCATCTCGTTGGCTCGCTTGCCCATCACGGGACGATCCTCGGGGGCGAGCTTGCCCATCATGCGCATCAGGCCGGTGATGCGGCCCTTGCGGCCGAGCAGCTCAACGCGCGCGGCCTCGAGCTTGGCGGCGTCGTCGGCGCCTGCGACGAGCTCCTTGGCCTCTTCCTCGAGTTTGACCAGATCATCAATCAGACTCATGTCTTCCCTTTCGTCTCTCGCGCTCTCCGTTTGCCGAGGCGGCTGCCGCCGTCTGGCGTTGTGAAAACGCGGCCCGGTTCGGTAATAAAAAACCGTCCTCGGGCGTGTGCATTGCCCAAGGACGGTTGAATTCCGCGGTACCACCTTGTTTGACCCGGCGGATGTCTGGCCCGCCGTGCCCACTCTGCGCCCCTTATCGCGAGGCTCACGGCTTCCCTACTGGGGCTTCGCCGCCGCTAGCCGCGCGCCCGTTGAGGTCGCTGCTCGGGAGTGAACGCTTGGCCCTTGCCACCGCAGGAAGGCTTGCAGCCCATGACCTTCCCTCTCTTGCCGGCGACGCGGCGGGCAAAACCCTCTCCGTCAACGCATTGGGCTACAGGATACCACATTGTGTGGGCGTATCGCCGCGTTCCGTTTTGTTCGTGCTGGGTACAAGGCAGGTAGCTGTGCAAACTGGCCGCGCGCCCACCCGTGGCGCTCGACCTGCGAGATCAAGGATATAGGTATGGGAAAGAAACTCGATAAGAAGGCCAAGGCGGGCAAGAGCATCAAGAAGCTCCGCAAGCTCGAAGGCAAGCTGTGGACTCGCGAGTACCTGCTCAAGATTGCCGAGTTCGATGGAGCGACGATTGCTCCTGCCAACGGCGCAGCAGCGCGTGCCGACGCCATGGGCACGCTTGCCGGCGAGCATCACAAGCTGCTGACCAGCGAGAAGTCCGTTGAGCTCGTGCGCTCGCTGGCGCGCGAGACCGTCGCCGGCGGCAAAATCGACGACCCTCAGCTGCTCGACGAGATCCGTGTGCTCGGCCGCGATCAACGTGAGGCCAGTGCCATCCCCACCGAAGAAGCCGAGGCCTGGACCAGGCTCACCTGCGAGGCGGACGCCGTGTGGCACAAGGCCAAGGCAGCCAACGACTGGGCGAGCTTTGAGACCTATGTGGATAGAATCGTCGCCCAACTTAAGCATCAGGCCGAGCTCATGGACCCCAAGCGCGATCCATACGACGTTTGGCTCGACCAGTACGAGCGCGGCCTTTCCGCCAAGAGCTTCGATGCGTTTTGCGATGAGGTCAAGGCCACGGTCGTGCCGCTCGTGCACGCCATCGGCGAGCGCGGCCAGCAGCCGGCTGCCGACTTTTTGCACGCCCACGTGCCCGAGGCTGCCCAGCGCGCCATGAGCTTCGACCTTATGAAGCTTGTCGGCCTGGACCTGGACGACACCACGCTTGCCTTTACCGAGCATCCGTTTAGCGAGGGCTTTGCCGTGGGTGATGCGCGCATCGCGACGCACATCTACGAGGACGACTGCATCTCCAACGTCTACAGCATCATCCACGAGGCCGGGCACACCATGTACGAGCTGGGCGTCAATCCCGCCTATGCGCGCACGTGCTTGGAGGGCGGCACCTCCATGGGCATCCACGAGAGCCAGAGCCGCTTCTTTGAGAACACCGTTGGTCGCAGCCGCGCCTTTATGGGACCGCTGCTCGAGGTGCTGCGTCGTCACGCGCCCGAGGTCTACGGCGACGTCGACGAAGACACGCTCTACCGCGCCGTGAACATCGCGCAGCCGTCGTTGATCCGCACCGAGGCCGACGAGCTCACCTATCCGCTGCATATTATGGTGCGCTACCAGATTGAGCGTATGCTGTTTGCCGGCGAGGCTGCGGCCAAGGACATCCCCGCGCTTTGGAACCGCTTTATGGACGAGTACCTGGGCATTCCCGTTCCCGACGACACGCACGGCTGCCTGCAGGATACGCATTGGAGCGGCGGTTCGTTTGGCTACTTCCCCACGTATGCGCTGGGTAGCGCCTACGATGCCATGTTTGTGCCGGCCATGTGCCGCGACGGCGTCGACCTTACCGGTGCCTGCGCGAGCGGCGATCTGGCGCCCGTCCGCGCGTGGCTGGGCGAGCACATTTGGCAGTGGGGCCGCGCCAAGGACGCGCCGGAACTCATCAAGGGCGCCTGCGGCATGGCCTTTGACGCCCGCTACTACTGCAGCTACCTGCAGGACAAGTTCACCACACTGTACGAGCTGTAAGGATTGACCAGCACGCCATCGCCAACGCCAACTATGTTGACGCCAATGTCTTGGCAACGTCAGCGAAAACGACCCTAAGCGAGCAAGGTGACGTGAAATGAAAGGGCGCTGACCTTCTGGTCGCGCCCTTGAAATTGAACGTCAGATTGCCGCTTAGGGGCGTTTGCAGCGTCGAGCAGTTACGCGGTTTGGTAAAACCGCGTAACTACAGAGCCTCGAGTGCGTTGGCGATGCGCTTCATGGCGGCATCGGCGGATGCTTGGTCGGGCGCCTCGGCCAGCACGCGGATAACCGACTCGGTTCCGCTCTTGCGTACGAGCACGCGGCCCTCGCCTGCCAGCGCAGCCTCGGCCGCGGCGATGGCGTTCTGCACGCCCATGTTCTCGAGCGCGGCGTCCTTGTCCGCCACGCGCACGGCCACCTGCGCCTGCGGTAGCAGCTTGCACGGAGCCGTGAGCTGCGAGAGCGTCTCGCGCTCGGCGCGGATCACTTCCATCACGCGCAGCGAGGTCATAATGCCGTCGCCCGTGCGCTCGATATCGCCAAAGATCGTATGGCCCGTCTGCTCGCCGCCCAGGCTGTAACCGCCCTCGCGCATCTTGGCATACACGTGGCGGTCGCCCACACCGCTGGTCACGGCACTTAGGCCGGCAAGCTCCAACGACTTGATCAGGCCAAAGTTGCTGGCAATCGTCGGAACCACGGTACCGCCCGAAAGGCGACCGTGCTTGTTCAGGTACACGCCGCACACGTACAGGATCTGGTCGCCATCGACCACGCGGCCGCGCTCGTCCACGGCCAGGCAGCGGTCGGCATCGCCGTCATAGGCAAAGCCCACGTCCAAGCCCTGCTCCACCACGTGGCGCTGCAGACGCTCCATATGCGTGGAGCCGCAGTCGACGTTGATGTTAAAACCATCAGGCGCGGCATTGATCACGCGCACGTCGGCGCCCAGCGCGTCGAACACCGGCTTGGCCACCGAGGACGCCGAGCCGTTGGCGCAGTCGATGCCGATCTTGACGCCCTGCAGCGAAAAGTTCGCGCTGGCGATGAGCGAGGCAATGTAGCGGTTGCGGCCCTGCATGTAGTCCACCGTGGCGCCGATGTGGTTGCCCGTGGCCAGCGGCACCTCGCTCTTGCCATCGACGTAGTCCTCGATGAGCTCCAGTACGTCCTCGTCCATCTTAAAGCCGTCGCTGTTGACGAGCTTAATGCCGTTATCGCAAAACGGGTTGTGGCTCGCGCTGATCATGATGCCGCAATCGAAGCAGCCTTCCACGGTCTGATGTGCTACGCCCGGCGTGGGGATCACGTGCAGCATATAGGCGTCCGCACCGCTCGCGACCAGGCCACTCACCAGCGCCGCCTCGAACATATAACTCGAGCGACGCGTGTCCTTACCCACGATGACGCGCGCCTTGCGCTCGCGGTTGGCGCCGTAATACCAGCCCACAAAACGGCCAATCTTATAAGCGTGCTCTACCGTCAGCCCAACGTTGGCCTCACCGCGAAAGCCGTCGGTGCCAAAGTACTTCATGCGCTCTCCTTACAAAATAGGGGCGAACAGATTGCCTGTCCGCCCCAAAATGGTACTCGATTATCTGCGCTACCAGAAAAACCCTACGCCGACGCGCTGTCGCGAGCCGCCTGGCATGTAGGAGTCTGACGCAGCGTAAGCGGCTTGTCCCCCGCCTCGGCTGACGTGGTCAGCGTATATGTGATCGTCGTCGTCTCGCCAGCATGCAGGTCAACGGTGCCCGAATAGAAGGGGATTCCATGCCACGTAGCGGCGCCAAGACCAAACTGGGTGCCCTCGACGGTAGGATCAGTAATGTTGCCGCCCGTCGGGGCAAACAACGAGACATTCAGACGCTCGTCGTCGCGCGCGGCATCGGGCGCGCTCGCCGCGACGTAGTCGGGCAGCTTGCCGGCCTCCTCCTGCGTCATGATGTTCGTCAGGGTAACGGTGATGCGATACGAGCATGTGCCGTCACCGTTCTTGATGCCCTGGCCAATCTGCGTATCGGCATTCAGGTACCAGTCGAGCTTGGAGAAGCTCAGGTTGTTAAAGTAGACACCAGCAATGGGATCTTCACTCGGGTCATCCGGATCGGGCAGCGAGGCGTCGATGTTCATCTCCTTGATCGCGTTCTGCTCGTCATCGTTTTTCATCCACGCGATCAGGCGGCCCTCTTCGGCACCGCGCTCAACGGCGCTGACAAGCTTCGTAACATCGACATCGCCGATACCGCCAAGGATCTTGTCGAAGGCAGCGCTGGCGACGGATGCAAAGATGCCGTCCGACTCCTCGACCGGATAGTTCCAGTACACATCGTGCATGAGGACCTTTGCGGCGTTGGTGCCGTCGACAACCGTTCCGTCGGGCAGCGACACGTTACCGACCAGGCCCAGCAGATACTGCAGGAACACCGGGTCGATACCCACGACGCCGTCAACGTCCTGGCCATATTGAGATTTCCACAGCGCGGCGACACGCTGCGAGTTGCGGGGCCAATCAGGCGAATAGGTATTGCCCGAGTTGTACAGGTTACTGTGGTTGCCGAACAGCGCCTCATCCTCTTCGTCGACGCTCTCGACTGCCTCATCCTCGCTGAGTCCAATGCGGGGAACAAACTCGCCAATCGACATCTGGCCGTCGGTGACCGAAATCAGGCCCTGCGAACCGCCAAAGCCGCCGCAGGCACGAATCTCGACGTTGTTCATGGCGTACACAAGGTAGTTACGCGTCTGGCCGTTGGCGCCGAGCATCTGCGGAAGGACGGGGGCGACCTTCTCCGCCGCGTCAACCGCGCCGTTGAGGGTGGCAAAGCCGTCCTTGGCCTTATCGACCAGCTCGGTCACCTGGGAAATATGAGTATCGCCAATGCCCTGGATCTTCTCGTTGGCGCTCTTGAACACCTTCGAGCTGCTGGAAAGCGAATCGGCGACCGCCTGCAGCGCGGACACGTTAATCATGCCGTCCTGAAACAGCTTGCCGGGCGTGGCCTGCGAAAGGTTATCGGCCATGGGAACCAGCGCATTGCTCGAGACATCGGACAGGGCGTCGATCATGGTGCGGGCCGCATTGATGTCGCTGCCATACACCGGGATAAACGAAGCCGCCGTCCACAGCGGGCTCGAGGTCTCCGCCTTCATGCTGTCGCAAAGCTCATCAATCTTCTTCGCGTCGTCAGGCAGCGTCGAAAAATCGCCCGACGTGACCTTGTCCTTAAGGCCACCGACAATCTCGACGGCCTCCTTCGCTTCACTCTTTACGGTCTTTGCCGAGTTAAGCAGCATAAAGCCGCTTGCGCCAAGCGCAACGAGAAGCACCGCGACTACAGCGGCAATAATGGCGCCGGTGTGACGCTTTTTGCGTTCGCCCTTGCGATGGCGATGACGGACCAGACCGTCAGAGGTCGAACTCGACGAAGCGTCGCTACCGTAGTTCAAGCCAAAATCGTAATAATCTTCCTTGGAACCCGAGCCCGCAAACTCGGCACCGCTATCATCCAGGCGGGCGAACGTGCCAGTCTCGGAGGCACCGGTGTAAATCGTGCCAAGGTTACCCGTAAGCCCCGCGCCACCGGCAGAGGGAGTATTGTTGGCGGCCTTGCCGGCATTAACGTTGCCGGCGGCATTTGCGGCGTTGGCAGCACCTGCGTTGTTCGCAGGTACCGAAGGAGCCCCGCTCGGCTGCGACGCGGAGGTTGCACCGCCCGCAAAGACATTCCCTCTTGCACGGCCGGTCTTTTTTGCCTTTTGTGACTGCTCGTACAGAGCGGTAAACATCGCCGTCTCGCCCGGGGACACGCGCTTACCGGAACCGCCCTGTCCAGCGCCGCCCGGCGTGCTGGCCTTACCAGCCCCGTTCGGACGCGGCGGAACTGCAGGACGGCCGCTATCGCTGCCCTTAAAGTGATTACCAGCCATAAAGAAATCCTCGCAATTGAGTCGCAATGAAAAAATCCATAACGTTACTAGTTTATGGCATTTTGAGCATCGACAGCTAAACTCCAGACACGGACATCAATTGGCGAAAATGCGGCACAACACCTTTTCCGTCTTGGCGGCAGCGCCAGCTACACCGTGAGGAACATCATCACGATGATCATGGCAAAGCCGATAAGGTCGGTCGGCAAAAACACCGTGCCCAGCATAACGGCGCTGGTGATGGTCGCCGAAACCGGCTCCACAGTTCCGATGAGGCTCGCACGCACCGAGCCGATGTCCTTAACGCCCTGCATATAGAGCATGTAAGCAAAAAACGAGCCGATAACCACGAATACCGCGAGCGCCTCGATACCGGCGGCATCGAGCGCCGGCATATGCGCCCAGGGCTGCACGAAGGCACACGAGACCACGCCCGCCGTGAGCATTGCCGAGCCCGTGACGATGGGGCTGCCGTATTCGGGCAGGATCTTGGCGGGAATCACCGCCATACACGTGGCGCTGACCGCACACATAAGACCTGCTGCCAGGCCAAGCGGCGAGATATTCAGGCTGGTGGGGTCGCCGCCGGTGGCGATTAAAAAGGTTCCACCCAGAGCCAGGCCAATGCCGATAACTTCGCGAGTACGCGGCATGCGGCGATCGGTCACGCAGGTGTAGCCCATGATGATAACGAGCTGCAGGCACTGGAGCACCGTCGCGGTTCCGGCGTTCGTCAGGCGCACGGCCGAAAGATAGCAAAACTGGTTGAACAGCAGACCAAAGGCGGTAAAGAGCAGCAGCTGCTTGCGATCGGCGGGTGTGGTCCAGAGCTTAATCAGGCGCTCGCGGTCGCGCGTAACAACCACGGCCATAAAGAGTAGACCGGCGAGAATCTGACGCACGCTCATAAGCCACAAGGTGTCGACGTGGTAGGTATCGAACAGAAAGCTCGCGCTGGTGCCCGAGAAGCCCCAAAACGAACCGCCCACCAGCGTAGCCAAGACGCCCGTGATCATCTTGCGCGTCGAAGCGCTGTTCAGGCGCTCGCGCCAAGCGCGGCGGGTGCTACGGCTGAGCTCATCGGTGCCCTCGGGCACATCAATGATCGATATATCGGTCATCGGCACCGAAGCCCCTGCGCCTTCGACCTGCTCGACACGCTCTTTGCTCATTCCATTCCCTCGAAGCAGCCTGGAAACAATTCGGCTTACCTTACCACGGCGAAGGCACCAGCCGAAGGCTTGTCCGCTTATCGGTAGGACAATTCCGCAGACGTCTTTCCATAGCTCGATACCGCAATGGCCTTGCATTATGCGACAGTCAAATCGCGGCAGCAGGCTCTTTTGAAATGGATATGACAAAGCCCCCGAATTCCACAATGTAAGCGATTTTTAAAAATGTTCTTGCCACCGAGTTCAGGCTCCGTTATATTATCCCTTGCGCGCTTGCGCACCCTTGATCGGGCGTTTAGCTCAGGGGGAGAGCGCTTCCCTGACACGGAAGAGGTCAGAAGTTCAAATCTTCTAACGCCCACCAAATGTTCGCAGCTCAGAGGCTATGTCCTCTGGGCTGTTTTGTTTTATGTCGCTAAATCCGCTGGCAGTTCCAACCGTCATCGCAACGTAACATCAATTCACCTGACGAATGGCAGCCAAATATATTCAATACCCCAACATCAACAATAGCCAGGCACAAAACTGCGCCGCAAGCTGCTCCAACCGCCCAACTGGTCAAAAGCCGACCATCTACTTGCCAATTTATCTAACGGCGTAACCAAGCAGGCCGCGCCGCAACTTCTCAACAAAACGCCGCGATGTCTGCGCCCTGCGGTATCCTTGAGCCACTCGCACCTGCAGCACCAAGGAGCCGCCATGCGCACCGAGCTCGATGTCCCCTTTTCGCACAAAGAAGAAGCCAAGGCGCTGGGCGCCAAATGGGACCGGACCAAGAAGATCTGGTATGTACCCAGCGGCGTCAACCCCGAGCCTTTTGCCGAGTGGCTGCCCGGTGTTGACCGATCCGACCCCTCAGCGCCGTATATATATCTAGTACTGGGCAAGCGCGAGTGCTGGAAGTGTCACAAAGAGACCTCGGTCGCGGCCTTCGGCATTCCCTATCGAACCGATGACGACAAGGGCATCGCCATCGCGCACGCGCCCAACGAAGCCGGGCACATTACCATCGACACGGCCAACGCCAACGCACTCGCCATCGTGCCCGCTCTTGGCTGCGTGCCGGGCGAGATCCGCGACTATCTTTCTAAGCGCTGCGGCTACAAGCCCGTAGGCGCGCGAGCCTCCAAAGCCCCGTCGCTCGGCAACACGTGCACCAGTTGCGACGCGCTGCAAGGCAGCCGCTATCTGTTCGAGGAGCCCTCGTCCCCGTTTGCCCTCACTGCCATCAACAAGCTGCCGGCACTGGAGTTTGTGCGCGTCGAAGTTGCCGGCGTCTTTGGCGTCCCGGCCACGCGTACCGACTTTGACCAGGCGCTCTTTACCTGGGCACGCGACCATCACGCCGAGTTCCACAAGCAACTCGGTGAGGGGATTTATTTGTAGAGGCAAAAGACACTCACAGCCAACTCCTCCGCATCACCTATCCCTCGTCGCCGGCGTCGTACACGATATCGAGGCCACAAACAGAGCATTTCTCCGGATACACCGGCATATGAACGCCCGTGCGTTTCCTCACTTCGTCACTGAGTTTGTCGTGCGCATCGATGAACCGAATGTCGAGACACGGTATTTGCGAGCCGCAGCAAGGGCAGGCAACGACAAACGACCCGCAATCAACCTCTACGCTCGGAAACATATTGTTGTCGATAAGGGCACGCGGCAGTTTTCCGTACTTCCCCATCGCGACATCGCCTCGCCAGCTCATACACGCTCCCCTCTCGCTATACAAATCAGGAAGAGCATGCACCGACGGGCGTGCGCGAGATTGCATCGCCACGCGATCCGATCAAACGACACGATCGTCAAAGAATGCCAAAACCAAATACGCTAATACGGCAGAAGCCCCGCCTTTTCACGCTTCTTTTCCGAGCGATCGAACTCAATGCGATGGGCCTCAAGAAACACCGTATTGGGTCGCCACTGATGCTCATTCGGCTGCCTTAGCGTCGCACCCGCAAAGGAAACGTAGTCGGTCTTATCCAGCAGGTACGATCCACACAGCCGATATTCACCACAAACAGGCTCAAACGAAATCAGGTGAGCATCAAATAGGGAATGAAGGTCGCGCCGAAGCAGAATGCCGTTGCTGGCAACCTGCGATTTGGGTCCCGAGTAATTCTCGATATGCGCAGCCTCCAGAGCTTCGCTGACGCCGCAGTCCGACACCGCACAACGGCCGTCATAGGCGGCAACGAGCTGCTTGCGGAACCATTGTTGCCCCAATCGCTCGCGCCTTAACGCATAGCGGACCTTTTCGTCGTCGGTCGCACCCTGTCCGGCAAACTCAATATCGACGGGCATGAGCTTCAGATAACTCATGTCGGGTGCAAAACGTGGATCCGGTCCGCCTTTATGAACAGGACCGTGCAGAACAAACCATCCGTTTTCGGGCTCGAACCGCTCAACAAACGCAAGGCCGAGCACCTTATAGCCCACCTCGGTTGCAAATATGACTCCGACTGGGACGCCACATTCCATGCAGTTGAGCATTTTACGGTTGTAATTCTGGTCTCGAAAACCAACGGTACCCGGCGCTTGAACCGAGTACTTAATGACCCACGTACCATCGTCCAAATAGAGCGGAGGCACATCGGTGTAGAAGCTCTTTTTAGAGTTATGGACCGAAAGCGCAAAGATCTTATTGGGATCTTGCTTCACCCGATCCTGGCCCGGCCAGAAGATCCCTGAATCCCGCATTACGGGAAAGAAGTCCGAGCCAATTCTCAAACGGTACTGATACTGAGGGCTATCTTCCTTGGTGTGGTGCGGAAGGCTGGTCCAAACGCCGCCGCGCTGTTCCTCACCCAGAAACCACTCCCATGCCTCAACGTATTCGGAAGGCACGAGACTGCAGGCGCGGTCATAGCTTGGTCCATCCATCAACGGAACAGCAAGGTCAATGTCGTTCATCGCCAGCACCTACAACCATACGAACGCGAGTCATGCCCCTCAATAATATGGCCGAGAGTCAATTATTACGAGATCTCATTCCGCGATCGGCACATCGCTGATGCTCTCGGTTTGCCGCTGGCGCGCTTGTACCCCGCTACCCCACTCCCCTGTATACTGATGTAGCACGTGTTTCTTCCGGGCTTGTTGGGCCGGATTGTTCATGGGAGGGTCTTATGGCTGCTTCGAATCCGCCTAAGGGGAGCGTTTCTTCTTCGTCCATCAAGCCGGTTACACGCAAGGCCGTGCGTTGCCAGCGCGAGGTCGCTTGGCTTGTCACGCAGGCGGCGGGCAGGCTTGTGGCGACCACTCAGGACGTCAATGCGCCTACGCCGAGCTTTGTGTTAGCGGCGGCGCTGGATTTTGTGCGCCAATTGGAGCTTGCCGCGCAGGATGCCAACGGCCACCTCGACTACCAGAACGTTATGGCGCCCGACCTGCAAACGTTCTGTCACATGGCCAAGTTGCCTGCCGCGCCCAATGCGCTTTCGGACGCAGGCTACATGTTTACGCTCTCGGGCGCGGACCTTATCCGCGACATCTATGCATACTGCAGCGAGCTCGCCGAGCGCCACGTCTTTGATGCGGCAGAAGTCAAACCGGGAAATGTCATCAAGCTGGTTCTTAGGCTGTTCCTGATAGACGGGTTCGGGGCCATGCCGGCGTAAGCCGAGCCTTTAGCATCACCGTCGACTGGACAACAACCGCTTTACCTTAATGGACGCCAATCGAGGGTCGATTATTGGGTCGCCTCGTCCACTAACGCAAGATGCCTTGGACGGTCGAGGTACGGCGCAGGTTTTTGGCGACAGCCGCGACAGTATCCGAAATCATCTCGTCCAACTATCCCTCACAGATTGTGCGGTCCATGAACCTCAGCGACTCCGCCGTGCCTTTCCGGGTCCCCGCATAGACAACCATGTCGATAAAGAGCTTGGGATAAAACTGCTGAGGGCAGGTGCCCGCAACTTGGAGTCCAGCCTTGGTGACATTGCCCTGGGAATCAAGGAAATCCGCGGATAGATTTCCCTCGTCTCTCAGTTATCTCTCAAAATTATCTCTCATCTATTTCTCTATCTCTCTATCTCTCGGCTTAGCGATAAGAGATAGATAGAGATGGAATGTCTACCATTTGCTTCATTTATACATATTATTGCTGGTAGAACAATTGGTATTGAGACAATACCGTGATTTCTTGTCTCTTTGCTGCTCAGTTATCTCTCATATTCATCTCTCGTCTTTCTGTTATCTCTCGTATTAGTGACGAATGAGAGATGAGAGATGCGTAAGCAATGGACGAGCGTGGATTTTTGGACAGTCGGAAAATCCCTCAAAAAAACGGGGCCGGCCTTACGCCGAGCCCCGTTTTCAAACGGTCAGTTAGCTATCCAACGCGCGAGCATAGGAGTTAACATTACGCCGCCGCGAACACTCCCAAGCCCGTTCCGATGATGCAGATTGCAAAGATGCCCAAGATGATCCAAATGGTCTTGACGCCCTTTTTGTACAGGGCGACGCAGGCAAAGGTTGCCAGCAAGGGCAGCAGACCGGGGAAGATCGAATCGAACAGATCCTGCAGGACAATCTCCGAACCGCCCACGTCAAAGGTCAAGGCAGTGGACAGTGAGACCTGTGCCGCAATCATGGCGCCGATAACGGTCATTCCGAGGACACCGGCAGCATGCGTCATGCGAGACATAAGGTTGTTCTCTTCGGACTGCTGCAAAAACTTGGTTCCCAGGTCGTATCCCAGATGGGCTGCGACGATACGCGTTGCAAAGTTAATCACGGAGTAAATGAGCGCGTACACGATGGGGCCGAGCGGGTTGCCCGTCGAAGCGATACCAATACCAATGCCGGCAGCGACCACGCGGAACGTACCCCAGTAGAACGAATCGCCAATGCCGGAAAGCGGTCCCATGAGGCCGACCTTCATGGCGTTAATCGAGGACGTGTCGAAGTTCTTATCGGCAGCCGCCTGCTCTTCCATCGAAACCGTTAGGCCGGCTACAAACGGAAGCACATGAGGCGTGATGTTAAAGAACTCAGTATGGCGATCGAGCGCCGCATAGTAATCGTCGTCGTTGGGATAGATCTTTCGCAGGGGCTTCTGAATGGTGTACATGAAGCCCATTGCCATCATCTTGTCGTACGACTGCGAGCACTGGCTCGTAAACTGGCGAAGGAACATGCTCCGATACATATCGGGAGTCATAATCGCATCCTTCTTGGCCTCTTTGAGGTCGGTGTTCTGGGTAGCCATTAGAAGTCCTCCTCTTCATCTGCAGCAACCGCCTGCGGACCGGACGAGCCCTCGCGGAAGGCCAGGAGCAGCGCGACGCAAATGGCAGCTGCGGCGACGCCGACCACGTCCATCTTGAGGTAAATGACCATAATGAAGCCGATGAACAGCCAAGGAAGAAGCTTGTTGTCGCCCATGGTCCTAATAAGAAGAGCGAAGCCGATGCAGACCATGACGCCGGACGCAACGTTGAGGCCGTCCATCACAAACTGCGGAATAGCGTTAAGCGCATTGTTGATGAGGTCGGCACCAAAGAACAGCGAGCAAAACACCAGCAGTGCAGACGGAATGCCAATCGACAGCGGCACGATGGTCAGATGGTACAGATTCGCCTTGGCAAGATCGCGATTTGCCAGAGCGGTCTCAATCTTCTTGCAGGCAAAGGCACCCGGAACGGCGTAGCAGAAGTTGCGCCACACCTGAAGGAAGACGGAGACGGGAAGGGCGAGTGCGACGGCAGTTGCCGTGCCCGTACCCGTAATGACGGCAAACGCGCAGCCAAGCACGCCGGAGGCATAGACCTCGGGAGGAACCGCCGCGCCGACCATGATGGCGCCCATGAACATGGACTCCAAAGCAGCGCCGACGATAACGCCCTGCTGGACATCGCCAAGAATCAGGCCGACAAACAGGCTCGTAAACAGCGGACGACCAAGCATCGTAATGCCAAATAATTGCTCGTCCATAGACGCCATAATGCGACCAGCGCAACTAGGAGGTACTGGGCAACTATTCTGATTAACCCAAAAAATAAGCCTGCAGGCGAGACGTTCAGAACAGCTCGCCTGCAGGCAACAGCAGCAATTTGAAAGGATTAGTAGTTCATCTGGTGATAGTAACGACGCGTGGTGAGCGGGTGGTTGCGGACGTGCTCGAGATGGCAGCTCAGGCGCTCGGTGATGGTGTAGGTGACCATCGGGGAGACGATCTTGCGGAACTCGGGGTCGCTGAACGGCAGCTCGACCTCGGCGGTGTCGAACTTGTTCACGCGGACATGGACGCCCTTCTCGTCGGCGAGCATGTGGGTGAAGTTGTCCACGCGGTCCATGAGCTTGCGGGTGTCGTCCTCGCCGTAGAGCATGATGAGGCTCGTGCCCTCCTCGCACAGCTCGATGGTGCCGTGGAAGAACTCGGCGGCGTGGATGGACTTGGTCTTGATCCACTGCATCTCCTCGAGGATGCACATGGCGTAGTCGTAGGCCTCGCCCCAGAGCATGCCGGAGCCGATCACCATGTGGTAGTCGGTGTCCTTGAAGTCCTCGGCCATGGCGGCGCAGCGCTCGTCCTGGGCGTCCTTGGCCTTGATGAGGTACGGGGCGATGTTGCCGAACTCCTCCATGAAGGTGTCGTACTTGGGGAAGGCGCCGGCGTTCTTGAGGAAGCGGGCGACCAGCGTGATCTGGTAGGTGTAGATGGCCTCGCACAGGACGTCGTCCTCGGCGAAGCTGAAGAACTTGTAGTCGGCGTACTCGGTGGCCGGGGTGTTGTCGTTGGAGACGTACATCAGCGTGCGGGCGCCCTGCTCCTGGCAGAACTTGGCGGCCTCGATGATCTCGGGGGTGGTGCCGGTACGGGTGGAGAAGACGCAGACCGAGTCCTTGTTGAAGGCCTTGGGCGGGCACGCGAGGAACTCAGCGGCGATCTCGCAGTGGACGTCGACGTCGGCCGTGGTGGTCTCGACCCAGTACTTCATCGGGAGCGTGTGGGCCCAGGTGCCGCCGCAGCCGATGAAGAAGATGTTGGAATAACCCTGCTCGCAGACCTTGTCCACGGCAGCCTCAATCTGAGGACGGAGAGCGAGGGCATCGCTCACAACCTTCTCGTAACGAGGCTCATCGAAATTGAACATCCCTTACTCCTAACTCACTTAGATGAACCCTTCATTCATCCCATAACGTTATAATACTTTATATAACTAACTATGCAAGTACTATTTTGGTCCCGTTCTTTCATCAAGCCCCTTATAACAACAATCGGCGTTGTTGGACACAGCGTGCAAGTTCATTGAACGATTCAATATGCATCGTCTCTAGTTAAATGACGTCCTATGCAAATACCTTTAATCCGCTTGGGGCCGACGAATCTTTTGACTGTCCGCAGAAGCTTTCCCGGAATTCCCTATGGATAGACGCGCCGGTAATCGCTTCGTTATCTGGCTTATTGCGCATTGCCGGGGCGTCTGGGAGAAAGCACAATCTACCGCGTGGTCAACTAGCGTTTCATCGGAATCGACCGCATCCGCGCCAAATACTAAATCGCAATCGTTGAAACTCGTCCGATCATATGGCGGCAATTTCTCGCCTTAAAAATGAGCACGAAATAAGGGGGCAGCTGTTTGCAACTTGCTTTATTCGTAAGTGTTTTTACTGAAAAAACAATCACCGACCAAACAGCACTATTAACAGCACTATTAATTGTTTGGCTCTTTGCTGTACAGCCATCTTTCGTATACGCCTCTCGTCTATCTCTCATCTCACGGTTGGAGACGAAAGGTGTGCGGGAGTGGATAATTGGACGGCATTTGGGCCTGCGACGGATTATTTCGTCCGAAAATCCACGCTCATTTGGCGGGACACGCGGGGCCTATGCCCAATCCGCTGGCATCGTCTCCAGTTCGCCGCAGAACCGCGGCCCCATATGGGTATACTCTCGAGGATTCGACTCGATTCGCCCCCGCTGGGGCGTCAAAGGAGACTGCATATGCCCACCACCTCAACCGATCCGCGCGCCGCTGCTGCCGCGCTGCTGGCACCCGGTACCACCTGCCACGGTTTTGCCGTCGAGCGCTGCGAGGCCGTGCCCGAGCTCGACTCGGACGCCTACGTGCTGCGCCACACTGCCTCGGGCGCTCGCCTGCTGTACCTGGCGTGCGACGACGAAAACAAGGCCTTTGCCATTGGCTTTAAGACGCCGCCGGCCGATTCCACCGGCGTGTTCCATATTCTTGAGCACTCGGTGCTGTGCGGATCGGCCAAGTTCCCCGTCAAGGAGCCGTTTGTCGACCTGATCAAGAGCTCCATGCAGACGTTCCTCAACGCCATGACCTACCCCGACAAGACTATCTACCCCGTTGCCACCACCAACGAGCAGGACCTGTACAACCTGATGGACGTGTACCTGGACGCGGTGTTCAACCCGGCTATCTATACCAAGCCCACCATTTTTGAACAGGAGGGCTGGCACTACGAGCTGGACCTGCCGGAGGGCGCCGAGAGCGAAGGCAGCGCCGCCAGACTGCGCGAGGGCACGCTGCGCTATAACGGCGTGGTGTTCAACGAGATGAAGGGCGCGCTGTCCGACCCCATGAGTGTGCTGGACGACGCCGTCAACGCCGCGCTCTATCCCGACACCGCCTATGCGCACGAGAGCGGTGGCGACCCGCGCGCGATTCCCGCGCTCACCTACGAGCAGTTCCTGGACACGCACGCGCGCCACTACAATCCTTCCAACTCCTACATCACGCTCTACGGCGACCTGGACGTGGACCGCGCCCTGGCCTTTTTGGACGAGCGCTATCTGTCGCAGCCGAGTGCCGCAAGTCGGCGCATGGACGCAGCCGTTGCCGCCGGCGAGGACCCGTCCACGCTGGCGCCCAATCCGCTGGTCGTGCAGGCGCCCGTGACCTGCGAGTACAAGCGTGTCGAGATGGCAACCACACCCGAGAACGCCCTGGTGGGCCTGGGTCTTGTGCTGGGCAGCGCGCTCGACCGCAAGCGCACGATCGCGGCGGACATCCTGTTCGAGGCACTGCTGGGTTCCAACGAGGCGCCGGTTAAGAAGGCCATTCTGGCCGCCGGCCTGGGCGGCAACGTGGTGAGCTACACCGCGGCCGAGAGCCTGCAGCCCTACGAGCTCATCATGCTGCAAAACGCGCAGCCCGGCGTGGCGCGCGAGCTGCGCCGCGTGTTCCAGGACGCCTGCCGCGACCTGTGCGAGCGCGGCGTTCCGCGCGAGCGCCTGGAGGCCATCATCAGCAGCAACGAATACGACCTGCGCCAGCGCGACTACGGTATCGCCGACGGCGTGGCCATTGCGTGCGACGCGCTGAGCACCTGGCTCTACGATGACGACGCCGCGACGCTGGCGCTCAAGTACGGCCCGGTGTACGAGGAGCTGCGCGGCGAGCTGGACGGCAGCTATTTTGAGGACCTGCTGCGCGAGCTCGTGCTGGAAAACGACCACATGGCGCTGGTCGAGCTGGTGCCGGTGGATGCCGCCGAGGGTGCGGAGAGTGCCGAGGCTGCCGAGCTGGCAGCCAAGCGCGATACCATGACCGATGCCGAGCTGGCCGATGTGGTCGAGCGCACGGCTGCGCTGCGCGCCGCGCAGGAGGCGGATGACACGCCCGAGGCCAAGGCCACGCTGCCACGCCTGCGCGTGTCCGACATTGGCGAGGCGCGCCCCGAGCCGCCGCTGGTCGTGGACACGACCGCGCCCATCCCCTGCCTGCGCCACGGCATCCCCACCAACCGCTTGGCCTACGCCATGCAGTATTTCGACCTGAGCCGCGTCGCGTTTGAAGACCTGCCCTACGTGACGCTGCTCTGCCGCCTGCTCAAGCAGCTGCCCACGCGCGAGCACTCGGCCGAGGAGCTCGACAACCTGCTTGCCGGCAAGCTGGGCTTTTTGAGCTTTACGACCGAGGTCATGACCAAGCCCGACGTGGACGGCGTGCGCCCCTACCTGCTGGTGAGCGCCGGCGCCCTGTCCGAGAAGATCGACGCGCTGGCAAGCCTGCCACGCGAGGTGTGGTCGAGCACGCTTTTGCTCGACGCCGACGCCGACCGCGTGCGCGACGTGCTCACGCAGATTCGCATTGGGCTTGAGCAAGGCTTTATCAACAACGGTCACTCGGCGGCGCTCGGTCGCGCGATGAGCTACAGCTCGCCTTCGGCCGTGGTGCGCGAGCAACTTTCGGGCGTGGACTTCTATCTGTTCCTGCGCGATCTGCTCGAGCACTTTGACGAGCGCCTGGACGACCTGCGCGCCAAGCTTGCCGAGCTGGCAGGCCGCATCTTTGTGGCCGATGGCTGCATGGCGAGCTTTACCGGCAGCGATGAGGACTTTGACGTGTACTGGAATGCTGCTGGCGACCTGGGGCTGGGCGCTGGCGACAGCACCGATGCCGGCCGCAACGCGCTCGTGGTGCCGACGCCGCGCGACCGCCACGAGGCCTTTGTCATCCCCAGCGACATCTGCTTTGCGGCAAGCGCGTGCGACCCGCGTCGCCTGGGCATTGACGTGACGGGCGCCTGGGCGGTTGCCGCCAACGCCCTCTCCTACGACTACCTGTGGAACGAGATCCGCGTGAAGGGCGGCGCGTACGGCTGCGGATTCCGCGCGGCCGGCGAGCGTCAGGCGGCGTTCTACACCTACCGCGACCCGGCAATCGACCCCTCGATTGAGCGTGTGGCGCGCGCAGGCGAATGGCTCGGCAGCTTTGAACCCGGCGAGGCCGCCTTTGAGGGCTTTATCGTGAGCTGCGTGAGCGGCATGGACGCGCCGGTGAAGCCGTACGCGCTCACCAAGCGCCGCAACACGACCTACCTGGCCGGGCTCGATCCGCACGCACGCGAGGAGCGCCGCGCCCAGATGCTCGCCGCCACGCCCGGTGAGCTTCGCTCGCTCGGCGCCGACGTGACGCGCATTGCAGCCGAGTCGCCTACGTGCGTCTTTGGCGGCCGAGACGTCATCGCCAAGAGCAACGCCGGCTTTAACGTAGTCGACCTGCTGGGCTAACGCACAGCAAGCAAAACCACCACGGAGGAGATGGCACCTTCGTGGTGGTTCGAACACTTGTTCTATACGTACACATGTTCTATAGTAGGGATGCTTGCATCGGACTTAAATTGCAACTAGGATATAGTTGCAGAATGTGAGGCGGGATGACGCGGACCGATAAACTCATCGCCCAACTGCTTAGCTGCCCTTCGACGTATCGGTATACCGATTTTTTAAAAGTCATGGCTTCATATGGCTTTGAAATGGACAACAAAGGCAAGACATCCGGATCGCGCGTTCGCTTCTACAGGCCATCAGATGGCAGGATGTTCGCAATGCACACGCCACGTCCATCTGACGAATTGACAGTGGGGACCATTCGAAACATCGTTCGATTTCTGCAAGATGTCGGAGGTAGTCATGAGTAACGTTTTGGCATACAAGGGTTATTTCGCCCCAGTCGAGTTCGATGCCGAGCAGCATGTGCTAACCGGCATGGTTGCCGGCATTAGGAACGCAATTGTGTTTGAAGGCTCTACGGTTAAAGAAGTGGAACAATGCTTCCACGACGCCGTCGACGATTACCTTGAGTTTTGCGCCGAGAAGGGCAAGGAACCCGAGCGGGCTTTTAAGGGCTCGTTCAACGTAAGAACGGGCTCTGAGCTCCACAAGCAAGCAGCGCTGGCAGCGGCAAAGAAGGGTGAGTCACTCAATAAGTTTGTGACTGAAGCAATCGCTGCGGCGTTATAGCATTAACGCATAGGCCCAAACCACCACAAAGGGCACAGTTCGCAGGCATATTTGCGGTGGCTTTACTGCCCATATCGCGTTTGCCCAGATAAAACCTGCCAAAATAAACCTGTCCCTTTTTGGCAGGTTTGCTCGAGGAGGTCGGGATGGATAAGGCTGAGTTGCGGCGGGCGGTGATTGCTCGGCGCGATGCTCTTGATTTGGATGTGCGGGCGGCGAAGTCTGCTGCTGTATGCGCGCGGCTTGTTGAGCTGATGGATCGCTTGGGTGCCGCGGCACCGCGCACCGTTGCCGTCTATGCCGCCATGGGTTCCGAAGTCGACCCCGCCGCATTTGCCGCCGCGGCCGCCAAATGCGGCTGGCGCGTGGCCTATCCGTGCATGCTCTCGACAAGCGACGCCGCTGCATGCGGCCAGCGCATGTGCATGCGGGCAGTCTCTGCCGGCGATGCGTCCGAGACCCCGTTTATCGCCCACCCTACGCGGGCCTTCGCAGCCATGGACGTCGACAGCGACCACTTCCCCATCGTGCCCGCCAAGGCTCTCGACATGATTATCGTGCCGCTCGTGGCTTTCGACCGCACCGGCGCGCGCCTGGGCTACGGCGGAGGCTGCTACGACCGCTACCTGCCCACAGTTGCGCCTGAATGCCTAATCGTCGGCATCGCCTTTGACGAGCAGCGTGTCGACCACGTTCCCACCGACGCCCACGACCTGCCACTGCCCAACATCGTCAGCGCCTAGCCGCCGCTGTATCGCACCCGCAAGATGAGCGTGTAAAATCTCCCACTTTGAGCCCCCTTACGAGCCAAAAACGGGAGATTATCCACACTCATTCAACAAGCGTCCGAAAATCCACGCTCGTCCGTCCGATTTTCCACGCTTGTGCAGCCAAACGCCCTGCAACTGCCTCAGCACGCACGCGGCACGCCGGCGACCTTGAGCTTGCGATCGAGCTTTGTCGGATCCCTTAGATCATCCCAGCACAAGCGCACAATCTTGCAGTTATCAAGCAGCGAAAGTCTCGACTCGCGCTGGCGCTCATCGAACTGCGCCTTCGCGAGCTTGCCCTCCTCCGCCGCCTTCTCGCTTTTAACGAATCCGTCGAACTCCCCGATAATCAGCCGGTCGCCCACGCGCCACAAGTAGTCGACGCGATACGGTCGTCCCGGCTCAACCGGGTCGAACAGCTCAACTTGCAGCTCCGGCGTCTGCCAACCGCGCTCGATCATCAGGGCACGCGCCTTGGACTCGCCGCCACTTTCCGACAGCCCATCGGCACATCGTGCAACCCTGCGCGCCGTCACAACGCCGCGACGATTCAGACCAAGCTTGTCGACAGTCTCAACGAGATGCTCCTTCGACAAAAGTTGCTCATGGAGCGCCGAGTCCGCGATGATCAGTCCCTCGACAAACGATGCATCGACCAAGCAATCCGTAATCGTTTGATCGATATCGGTTACGGCGATATCCATCTGGGTGGCCCGTGTTTGACGAGCATAGCGATGACGAATGACCTGAGAGCCCGGCGTCGTCGATTGGGCTGGCATCGCGGCGATATGGATGTGCGTCAAATTGGCATGCGAAACCGAAATGCCATAGATAACAGCCGCCGTATAGGAGCAAAATGTCCAGTCGGGGTGCTTTTGCGCAAGCGCCCGCACCCGATGCAGATAACGCTGCCGGAACTTGAGCTCGGACCAGTATTCCGGACGCGCATACAGCCCCGGCATGACCGCCTCTAGACTTCCCGCCGCAACACGCCGCTCAATCTGCTTTGCCTCCGCCGCCGTGCGCGCGTACACGCAACTCATCTGCTGTTCGCATGCTTTAATGTGACTTGCAAGTCTTTGATTCGCCGTCATGTTTCCCATGTCGCCTCCCAACTCTTGGAACGGCGCAAACGTATCAGACGGTTTCATGCGAAGTCTGACCAAATACCGTCCAGGCGCTGACCAAATGCTTGACGGTTTTGGACGTTTTAGGCTGATGGCTTATATCTGCAGGTAGAAGCCTTGCCAAGAGGTCCCTGTCTCCACATTTTGAGGCCTTGGTCCATTGGATTATCAGAAAGAAAAACCCGTCGAGATTCAAGACTACGCCAAATGCGACTTTGCCTCTGCATGCACCGTCTCTTAGCCGAGCCATCGGCATCTACATGCCTAAAAAATGAGCGTGGATAATCTCCCGTTTTGAGCCTAGTTTTGAGCCAAAAGTGGGAGATTATCCACGCTCGATTTGTAAACGTCCGAAAATCCACGCTCGTGTGTCCGAAAATCCACGTTCGTCACGCCGCGAGCACAGCAACGGCCGCAGCAGCAACCACAGCTACAGCCGCAGCCTAGTGCTCCTCGCCGGCGCGGGCTAGGTCGTAGGGCGTGGTCTGGTAGACGTAGTAGTTGAGCCAGTTGGTGTAGAACAGCTGAGCCTGGCTGCGCCAGACGTTGCGCGGCTCGGCGGTGGGGTCGTCACCCGGGAAGTAATGCGCCGGCACCTGAGGGTTGAGTCCGCGCTTGACGTCGCGCTCGTACTCCAGGCGCAGCGTGTTGGTATCGTACTCGGGATGGCCAAAGACAAAGAAGCGGCGGCTATCGGTCGACTTGACGATGTACAGGCCCACCTCGTCGGACACGGCCACGACCTCAAGCTGCGGCTCGGCCTCCACGTCCTCGCGGCGCACATCGGTGTTGCGCGAATGCACGGCATAGAAACGGTCGTCAAAGCCGCGGACCAGCGGGCTTTGCGGCTTCACCAGATAATGCTCGAACACGCCGCTCGCCTTTGCCGGCAGGTCGTACTTCTGGATACCGTAATGATGGTACAGGCCGGCCTGCGCGCCCCAACAAATGTGCAGCGTAGAGTGCACGTGCGTGGTTGACCAATCCATGATCTGGCAGAGCTCGGGCCAGTAGTCGACCTCCTCGAACGGCATCTGCTCCACCGGCGCGCCCGTGATGATCAGGCCGTCGTAGTGGATGTCGCGGATGTCGTCGAACGTGCGGTAGAACGTCTCCAGGTGGCCGGCGCTCACGTGCGTGGCCTCGTGCGTCTTGGTGCGCAGCAGGTCCACCTCCACCTGCAGCGGCGTGTTGGAGAGCTTGCGCATGATCTGCGTCTCGGTGGCAATCTTGGTGGGCATGAGGTTGAGGATGAGCACGCGCAGCGGACGGATGTCCTGGTGCAGCGCGCGGTACTCGGTCATGACAAAGATGTTCTCGCTCTCGAGCTGCGCGGCGGCAGGGAGGGCGTCGGGGATGCGAATGGGCATGGATGCTCCTTACGAGTCAGTTGCAGCTATGGTACAACGACCGGCCCCATCCGCGCGAGTGCATCGCCCCGAGACACCGCCAGTGGTCCAAAACAGCCAAAAGTAGAGATTAAGGCATGTCCCAAAAATCTACCGCGCTTTAGCCTGGCAAAGTGGCGGCAGGAAGCTACAATGGTTCGACGCGAAAAACTCGGCCGAAAGGATACGTATATGTACCAGACGCGTAAGATCGGTGTGGTCGGCCAGGGCCACGTAGGAGCACATGTTGCCAACAGCCTGCTCATGCAGGGCATTGCCGACGAGCTGTACCTGTGCGATATCAACGAGGCCAAGGTGACGTCCGAGGTTCAGGACCTGCGCGACTCCCTTTCGTTTGTCCCGTACAACACCAAGATCGTCAACTGCTACGACCACTACGAGGAGCTTGCCTGCTGCGATGTCATCGTCAACGCCGCCGGCAAGGTCGCGCTGGCCGCCGGCAACCGCGACGGCGAGCTGTTCTTTACCACCGACGCCGCCCGCACCTTTGCCAAGCGCATCGTCGACGCCGGCTTTGACGGCATCTTCGTGAGCATCTCCAACCCCTGCGACGTCGTGTGCACCGAGCTGTGGCACCTGACCGGCTACGATCCCAAGAAGATCATCGGCTCGGGCTGCGGCCTGGACTCCGCCCGCCTGCGCACCGAGATTTCCAAGAAGGTCGGCGTGAGCCCCAAGTCCATCGACGCCTACATGATCGGCGAGCACGGCTTTAGCCAACTGGCCGCCTTTAAGGCCGCAACCATCGCCGGCAAGAGCCTCACCGAGCTTCAGGCCGAGAACCCCGACAAGTACGCCTTCGACCACATGGAAGTCGAGGAGCTCGCGCGTAAGGGCGGCTATGTGACCTACCAGGGCAAGCAGTGCACCGAGTACGCCGTCGCCAACTCCGCCGCGCGCGTCTGCGCCGCCGTGCTGCATAACGAGCACGCCGTGCTTTCGGCCTCTACGCTTATGACCGGCCAGTATGGCGAGGAGGGCATCTTCACATCCCTGCCGTGCGTGATCGGTGCCGAGGGCGTCGAGGAGGTCTACACGCTGGACCTGTCCGAGCACGAGCTCGAGGGCTTCCACAAGAGCTGCCAGCACATCCGCGACAACATCGCCCAGCTCGACTGGTGGGACGCCGAGGCCTACGACGCAAAGTAGGCCGCCGGCTGCCGCAACCTTGCGAATCGAAGCGCGATACCAAGCGGGCCGCGCCGGAAATCCCCGGCACGGCCCGCTTTTTGACTCACGCAGCGCCCTTGCGAATCGAAGGTGAATACTTTTCCCGGTACCTAGTACTGCTCGATGCCCATGTAGCGACGAACCTCGGGGCTGTGGTCGAAGACCTTGCCGCGGGCGGCGCGCAGCTCGCAGCTCATGTTGTAGAAGAAGATCGGCTCCAGGTACGAACGCACGCTGGCAGGTACCTCGCCCACGCCGTACTCGAGCGCGTCGAGCACCATGATCGTGTCGGTGTGCGTGTTGAGGAACGCAAGAGCGCGCTCCTCCATGGGGCGGCACTCGCCCGCGCCAAGCTGCACAAAGTAGAACACGCCGGGCTCGGTGGCTTCGAACGGGCCGTGGAAGTACTCGCCGGAGTGGATGTAGCAGCAGTGCTGCCACTGCATCTCCATGAGCGAGCAGATGGCCATGGCGTAGGTCTGGCTAAAGTTGGGTCCGGAGCCCAGGATATAGAAGAACTTGTGCTGCTGGCAGAGCTCGGCAAAGCGGGCGCCCAGCTCGGCGTTGACCTTCTCGCGGGCGGCGGGCAGCAGCGCATCCATCTGCTTGAGGCCCTCGTACATGTCGGCGAGTGCCTCGTAGCCTTCCTGCTGGTCGAGCAGCTCGGCGGCGATCAGAGCGCCGATGCCCTGCGGCACCTCGGCCTGCGGCACGCCCTCGCCCCACGGGTAGACCCAGGTGATCCACTTGCCGTTGTCAATCTTGGAGCCCTCGCAGTCGGTCATGGCGACGACCTCGGCGCCGGCAGCCAACGCCATCTCGCAGCCATCGACGACCTCTTGCGTGTTGCCGCTGTGGCTGCAGGCAATAACGAGCGACTTCGGCCCTAGGCTCTTGGGGGCCATCAGGCAAAACTCGCGTGCCGTGTAGACCGTCGAGGTGAACGTGGTGGCCTCGCGCTTGAGCAGCTCGTTGGCCGGCATCAGGTCGATCATCGAACCGCCACAGGCGATCCAAAAGACGTTCTCAATCTTGCCCTTGCGCTCGATGATTTCCTGAATCAGATCGTGTGCGTTCATCCTGATGCTCCTCCTTGTGCGGCGGTTTTGAGCGACGGCAGCTCGTACCTGCTGTCGTTCTATGTTGTCCTATTTATAACACGTGCAACAACGCCCGTGAAGTCATCTTAGCAAATTTGTTCTATGTTGTTCTATCTGTGGACGTTAGATGTCGAACACGTAGCGCGAGCCCACGATCTTTTGGCGGCCGAGCAGCAAGGGGCGCTCGTCCTCATCGGTAAAGTACGCCTCCATATAGAAGAGCGGCTCACCGACCGGCACCTCCAACAGCGGGGCCGCCTGAGCATCGGCAAGCGCAATCTCCACGGTGCAGGGGTCGGACTTGAGCGGCGCGCGACCCGAATGCTCGGCAACGAGCGCAAAGATGGAATTGTCCGTGAGGTCCTTGTCGGCAAGCGTCTGCAGGTAGGGATGGTCGGCGAGCACAAAGGCGTTGTTCTCGAGCATGACAGGGATGCCGTCGGCTGTGCGCACGCGTTCGACCACGATAAGCTCGCAGCCGGGCTCCACGCCAAAGAACGCCGCATCCTCGTGCGTCGCCGCGACCACCGCGCGCGACACCAGACGCGCACCCGGCACCATGTCGTTGGCAGCACAACCCTCAGTAAAGCTCTGGACGTCACCCTTCTGGCGAATCTTGCGCTTGAGCTTGGGAGCGCACACAAAGGTGCCCCTCCCCTGCTGGCGGTTGAGATACCCCGCACGCGACAGCTCCTCGATGGCGCGACGCACGGTGACGCGTCCCACGCCATAGGACTTCGCGAGCTCCATCTCGGAAGGAATGCGCGAGCCGGCAGGGTACACACCGCGCGCGATCTCGCCCTTTAGGTCGTCCATGACCTGCTGGTACAGCGGTACGGCGGACACGTCAGTACGGTCGGTCTTGCTATCGGCTACCATCGTTACGCTCCATCCCGCGCATGCTCGGACTCAAACTCTTCAATTGCCGCCATAAACTGCTCGCCAAAGGCGTCGGCCTTTTTCTCGCCAATGCCGTTGACCTGGATCAGCTCGTCGCGCGTCTGCGGGCGCAGGCGGCACAGGCCGCGCAGGGCCTTGTCGGAAAAGACCATGTACGGCGCCATCTCCAGCTCGGTCGAAATCTCCTTGCGGAGGGCACGCAGGCGCTCGAACAGCTCGGCATCGTCGCCCACGCGCGGGCGCTGATCCAGCTCGGCCTCCTCGCGCAGCAGATCGACGGCGCGGCGGGCGCGGGCCGAGGCCTTGCGCTTGGACGCGCGACGCTTAACGGTAAAGGCAAACGCCTCATCCTCGACCTCGGTGGCACGCGGGCCCAGCCCCACGACCGGGTATTGCCCCTGCGAAGTGGCCAAATAACCGCGGCCGCACAGCTGGCCGATGATGTCCTTGATGCGCCCGACCGATCCACTCGGCAGCTCACCGTAGCCGCGGTCCTCGTCCAGATGCATCTGGCGAATGCGCTCGGTGTTGCCGCCGTGGAGCACATCGGCGATCAGCGACTTGCCAAAGCGCATGGGACGCGTGGCCACATAGCGCACAGCGGCGCGAGCCATATCGGTGACGTCCTCGACCTCGAACTGTGTGAGGCAGTTGCTGCAGTTGCCGCAGCCCTCGGCGTCGTCCGTGGCGGTGGCGCCCGCACCAGCCGCAGCAGCATGCTCGGCCGCGGCCTCATCGCCAAAGTAGCGCAGCATGTATTCGCGCAGACAGCCGGTGGTATTACAGTAGCCCTCCATCTGGCTGAGCAGGCGATAACGGTTCTGGAGCGCCCACGCGCGCTGCTCTTCGTCGAGTGCCTCATCGGCAGCATCGCCGCGGTCGATCAAAAAGCGGCGCATGCGAAAATCGTTGCCGTTCCACAGCAAGTAACAGCTGGCCGGATCGCCATCGCGGCCAGCGCGGCCCGCCTCTTGGTAGTATGCCTCGATGCTCTCGGGCACGTTGTTGTGGATGACGTAGCGCACGCTGGGCTTATCGATGCCCATTCCAAAGGCGTTGGTGGCAACCATCACCTGAATGTCGTCGTCGATAAAGGCACGCTGGCTCTGGCGGCGGGCGTCGTTGCCCATGCCGGCATGGTAGCGGCCAACGCGAATGCCGCTGGGGCCCAGCGCCTCGGCAAGCTCGCCTGCCAGCGCATCGACCGTCTTGCGGGTCGAGCAATACACGATGCCGCTCTCGCTCGAATGCGCGATCACGTAGTCGCGCACCCACGCGGTCTTGGCCTTATCGCCCATCTCCTCGCAACCAAAGTAGAGGTTCTTGCGATCGAAGCCCGTCACTACCGTCGCGGGATTTTGCAGGCCGAGCATCTGCTGAATGTCCGCGCGCACGCGCTCGGTCGCCGTGGCGGTAAACGCCGCCACGATCGGGCGCCGCGGCAGCGAATCGATAAACTCGCGAATCTGCAAGTAAGCGGGACGGAAATCCTGGCCCCACTGGCTCACGCAGTGAGCCTCGTCAATGGCCACGAGCGGAACGCCGATGCCGCCTTCGGCCGCAGCTTCCTGCGCAAAGGCCAGAAAGCGCGGCTCGAGCAGGCGCTCGGGCGCCACATACATAAGCTGATAGCGGCCCTCGCGCGCCCGCTTGAGCACGGTATTTTGCTGAGCAGGCGTAAGGCTGGAGTTGAGATAACTGGGGCGCGCACCCGCCGCGAGCAGCGCGCGGGTCTGGTCCTCCATAAGCGACAGCAACGGGCTCACCACAAAGGTGATGCCGGGCAGCATGAGCGCGGGGACCTGGTAGCAGATAGACTTGCCGGCGCCTGTGGGCATAACGCCGAGCGCATCGCGGCCAGCAAGAATCGCATCCACCATGCGGTCCTGCCCCGGGCGAAACGAGGTGTAGCCAAAATAGGCGCCGAGCGTGTCGAGCGCCATCTGCTGCATGCTATCGGTCATGGTTTCCTAACGTCCAAGTCATCTGCCGCCGATTATACGCCGCCACGCGGACCGGCGTCGCCCGGCTGTCAGCCACACTCATTCTGCGGGTAGTCATTGGGAACGTTCTTGAATGACTAGTCGTTTAAGAACGTCCCCAATGACTAAGGAGTGTCCCCAGGTGCCGGCACAAAAGGAACGTCCCCAAGTGCCGGCCCAGCAACGCCGATATTTTGGCAACGACAGCGAAAGCCCGCCAGAGCGAGCAAGGTGCCTTGAAAAGAGGCGGCATTGACCTTCTGGTCATGCCGCCGAAGTTGAAAGGCAGATTGCCGCTCTGGCGGGTTTGCAGCGTCGGCCGGTCCGCCGTTCGTCAGAACGGCGGAACCAACCCTACATCACCATAACGTAGCGCGATCCCACGTAGTACTGCTTACCCATCAGAACCGGCTCGCCATTGGGACCGGTAAAGCTGGCGCGCAGGTTGAGCAGCGGATCGTGCGGAGCAATGCCCAACTCGGCCGCCTGCTCGGCATTGGCACGAACGGCCTCGGCCGTGCGGTAGCCAACTGAGACAATCGGCGTTCCGCCAACACGCTCGACCTCGGCAAAAATCGACTTGTCCTCAAGATCGGCCGTCAACAGCTCACGGTAGGCGTCAAACGGCACAAAGATGTTCTCCTCAAAGATGGGCTCGCCGTCGGCCGTACGCACGCGCTTGATGTGCAACAGCAGCGCGTCCTTCTGCAGGCCAAAGAACTCCATCTCGTTTTGACGTGCCGGCACAATCTGGCGATCGACCACATGTGCGCCCGCCTTCATGCCGTTGTCGGCACACAGCGCGGTAAACGTCTGCAGCGTCGAAGCGTGGAACTGGCGGTTGATGTGCGGCGTGGAAACAAAGGTGCCACGACCCTGCTGCTTAACCAGGTAGCCATCGGAACACAGCTCCTCGACGGCGCGGCGCACCGTAATGCGGCTCACGTCGTACTGCTCGGCTAGCTCAAGCTCGGACGGAATACGCTCCTTGGGTGCATAAACACCTTTCTCGATCGCATCCTTGATTTCGTCGTAAATCTGCTGGTAAAGCGGTGCATTTTTGGGCGCAGGCATATCTAATCACTCTTATCGAAATATTGAAATAACTAATACGTATATAACGTCTAGTTTCATATTACCTCATATTGATAAAACGATACACCCTCCCTACCAAAAAGCGACAGCTTCATTTTGGTAGGTTTTATATGGGCAAACGAGAGCCTCCCGAAAGCAGCGAGGCTTTCGGGAGGCTCAAGCGGACAGGATTGCGCCGGGCCGGTAAAATGCCAAAACCCTACTTGCCGTCGTCCTGCTGCAGGCTGTCCTGCTCGCTGAGGCGCGCCTGCCTGCTGGCCATGCGTGCGGGCTTGTCGGGATCGGGAACAGCCGTGGGCATGGGCTCGTCGACATGACCGCCCCACCAGCCGCCCACAAAGTTGAGCGTGTGGAACACGTTGATCACGGCGCCGGGATCGATGTCGCACACCAGCTTGATAATGTCCTGGCTCTCGTAGGTCGATACAACGGCGTGCAGCAGGTACATCTTCTCGCGGCTGTATCCGCCAATGACCTCGGCGCAGCTAATGCCGTGCTGAAAATGGTCAACATAGGCGGTCATGACCTCGTCTGCCTTGCGCGTCGTGATCTGCAGCGTCACGCGGTCGTAGCGACGATAGAAACTGTCGATGGTCTTGGTCGAAATAAACTGGAACACGATGGAATACGCCGCCTTGTCCCAGCCAAACATAAAACCAAAGATCGCCAGGATAAAGCAGTTGAAACCAAAGATGACGCCCCAGATGGTCTTGCCCGTGTGGTTGGAAACCCACAGCGCGATAAAGTCGGTGCCGCCGGTGGATGCGCCGGATTTAAGCGCGATGGCAGCGCCCAGACCCGAGACCACGCCGCCAAAAATGATGAGCATGATCTTGTCGCCCAAAAATGGCGCGAAGTGAAAGACGTTGAGGAACAGCGACGAGAGCACGACCTGCATCATCGAGAAGATGACGAAGCGCTTGCTAATGCCGCTCCAGCATAAGAGCGCCACGGGAACGTTGAGTGCGAGCATACCGAGCGAGATGTCGATGTGAACGCCGCCCAGCGAGGTAACGCGATCGAGCAGGACCGCGACGCCGGTGAGACCGCTCGGGAGCAGGTCGGCGGGCTGAATGAACGCCTGGATCAGGAATGTCTGGAGAACGGCGGAAATTGTGACCGCCACGGCAGTGATGGCGCGGCGGACGATGGTAAGGCGGCCGAGCACGAGCACGCGGTCCGTGAGCTGATCGATGGCGTTCGCCACGTAGGCTCCTTTCGAAGGCAGATGTAGTTGTGGGGCATGTCCGCGATTGTAGCATGGACCACCACAAAGGTGCCTGTCCCCTTTGTGGTGGTTTGCTGCTAGATGGCAGATAGGATGTCAGTCAGATTATCGATAACGGCATCGGCTTGCGATTGATCGAGGTTGACGCCCTCGTGCGGACGCAGCGCCAGGACGCGGGCGCCGGAACGTTTGCCAGCCTCGATCCCCAAAGGCGAATCCTCGATAACCAGGCACTCGGCAGGCTCCACCCCCAGCGCCTCCATGGCACGCAGGTAGATCTCGGGGTCGGGCTTAAACGCACTGCACTCGTGACCGCTGATGGTGTAGTCCAGCACGTCGGCGATGCCGGCAATCTCCACCAGCTCGTCGATCAGCTCGCGATAGGACGAGCTCGCGATGGCGCACTTCACGCCGCGCTCGTGCAGCTCACGCATCACCGGCTCCGTCTGCTCGTTGAGCAGATCGGCATACGGAACGGGGTGGTCCGGGCTGTAAACCTGCTTGTACTCCACGCGCAGGCGTTCGCGCAGCTCAATATCGTCGGGCACCAGCGCCTCCCAAATGGCAGGCTCGTTAGACCCCGAAAGATCGGGAATCTCGTCAAAGTGGAACCCCTTCTCTTCCATAAACGCCACGCGACGACGGTTGTAGAACCACTCGGTATCGACCAGCACGCCGTCCATATCAAACAGCACTGCCTTGATCATACGCATCTCCTCCCACCTGCCAAAAAGGGACAGGTTTATTTTGGTAGGTTTTATCTGGGGTTTTATGACGCGGCAGACACGCCCTCCCCAGAGCAAAAAAGGGGACAGGGCGCAAACCCCATCCCCTCTCAATCAACCCGTAAGGTCTACTTACTTGTGATTAGTAGGAAAGCTTCCACATGTAGCGACGCATGGTCAGCGGGTGCTGACGGGCCTCGGCGATCTGGTTGCCGTACTCGCGCATAACGGCGAGGTGCAGCAGCGGGTTGAAGTAGGTGACGACGCTCGCGGGCACGGCGTCAGCCAGGCCGTAGTCCTTGGAGTCGATCAGAGCGACCTTGGCGCCCATGCGCTTAAGGAAGGTGAGGGCGCGGGCGTCCATCGGACGGGTAGCGCCATCGGACATGAAGAAGACGTAGGGCTTACCCTCGGTGGAAACCTCGAACGGGCCGTGGAAGTACTCGCCGGTGTTGTAGGCGGCGGCGTCGATCCACTGCATCTCGGTGAACAGGAAGGCGGCGTGAGAATAAGCCATCTTCTCGGAGGCACCGGAAGCCATGAAGTAGATCATCTTGTCGTCCTTGAAGTCCTCGGCGAACTTCTTGGCGAGCTTCTTGCAGGACTGAGCAGCGTTCTCGCAGAGCTCAAAGACGTTGGTGAGGCCGGTGATCATGTCCTCGTAGTGGTCATAGCCCTCGGTCTGCTGAAGGATCTCGACAGCAAGAGCGATGGCGTAGCCGGGCTTCTCGCACTTGGCAGCGAAGTTGGCGTGGAAGCCGTGAACGATGACGTAGTCAGCGTCGACGGTCAGAGCGGAGCCAGCCTTGTTGGTGAGGGAGACGACCGGGCAGTTGTGCTTCTTGGCGGTCTTGTTGGCCTCGACGGTCTCGGGCGTGGAGCCACCGAGGGAGCAGGTGATCACGAAGGTGTGCTCGTTGACCCAGGAAGGCGTGTCGTAGTTGAACTCGTTAGCAGTGAAGATCTGAACGTTCAGCTTGTCCGTGTTGTTGGCCAGGAAGTACTTGGCGGGGTAAAGGTCGGACATGGAGGCACCGCAGCCGACGAAAGCGACGCTGTGGATCTCGTGGTTGGACAGGACGTCAGCGACGATCTGCTTAGGGAGGTTAAGGTCGATCTCGTACATCTGACACATTCCTTTCAATTTTTGCGGCGCCACATTGCCGGGCGCTCGCAGGGTTACCGTGGTTTGGACCGAGTCGCCGGCCCGTTGAGGATGCGACAAAGGGACTGTCCCATTGTCGCATTTTGGGGATGGAAGCCTGCCTGGGGTATGGGATGCCAGGCAGGCCCCCGGGGGAAAGCGGTTAGGCGCTTAGTCGCGACTAGGCCAGGATGCCGACCGCGGAGAGGGCGATGCCGCCCACAATGGCGATCACGAGAAGCCAACCGGTGTTGACGTTCTTCTTGATGAGCCAGTACATAAGGCCGGTGAGGCCAAGGGAGATCATCTGGGGCATCATGCTGTCCAGGATGTCCTGGATCACGACGGTGCCGTCAGCGAACTGCAGCGGGGTGGTGGCGCCGATCAGCGTGGCGATCATGCCGCCCACGGACATAAGACCCACGATGCCGCAGACATACATGAGCTTCTCCATGAGGTCGCCGCCCTGAAGCTTGCTCAGGTACTCGTGGCCGCCCTGATATCCCATCTTGGCTGCGAACCAAGTAATCAGCACGGAGGGGACGATGGAGATGAGAAGGGCCAGGATCGGGCCCATGATGGAGCCCTGCTGAGCCAGCTGAACGCCCAAGCCAAAGGCGATAACGCGGATGGTGCCCTGGAAGAAGGAGTCACCGATGCCGGAAAGCGGGCCCATAAGGGAGGTCTTGACCGCGTTAATCGAATCGGGGTTGAAGTTCTCGGGATCCTTGGCGTACTCCTCCTCCATGGAGGCGGCGAGGCCCAGGATGAAAGCGCTCGTCTGCGGGGTGCAGTTGTAGAACGCCATGTGACGGTGGTAAGCCTCTTTCTTAGCAGCAAGCTGCTTGGGGTCGGACTCGTCCGGATAGAGGCGATCGAGCGTGGGAACCATACCGTAGAGGAAGCCCATGTTCATCTGACGCTCGTAGTTCCAAGAGGCCTGGATGGCCCAGGAGCGCCAGAAGAACTGGCTGACCTTCTTGTTCAGGGACACGTCCTTGGTTGCGGTTGCCATAGTGTGTTCCTCCTTAGTCTTCGTCGTCTTCGAGCGGATCGTAGTCGGAATCGACACCGGCGGCTGCATGGGAACCGTTGAACTTGAAGCCCATGAAGACGACAGCCAGGCACACACCGATCAGAGCGACCGCGATGACGGACAGGTTGAGGTAAGCGGCGAGCAGGAAACCGATGAACAGGAACGGAGTCATACCCTTCTTGATCATCATGGTGAGCAGCAGGGCCAAGCCGTAGGCGGTCATGATCTTGGTCGAAACGTTAAGACCAGTGGACAGCCACTCGGGAACCATGTTGACGATGGCCTGAACCAGGTCGGTGCCAACAAAGACGGCGAGGAAGATCGGCAGGAAGTACATGATGGCGTACAAACCGGAGCCGGCGCAGATGTGCATACGGTAGGCGGTCTTGAACTTTCCGTTATCAATCGCGTTATCTGCCACATGGGTGAGGACGGCGATGATGGAACGGAACACGATGCCGAGGAGCTGACCCAGGACGGCGACCGGGATGGCGATCGTCATGGCGGTCTCGGCAGAAGCATCGGTCAGGCACGCAAAGGCAGCGGCCACGATGCCGCCCAGGACCATATCGGGCGGAACGGCGGCGCCGACCTGCACCAGGCCCATGGACACGAGCTCGACGGCGGCGCCGACGGCAAGGCCGGTGGGCACATCGCCCAGCAGCAGACCGACGAGCGTGGCGCCAACGAGGGGCTGCTCGAAGTTAAGACGACCGAGCAGGCGGGAGTCCCACATGCAGAACACGCCGACGAGGCCGACGAGCACCGCACTGATGAACGTATTCATACCCTTCTCCTTTCAGTCAGGCAAAAGCCTGGTTGATTACAGCTTGGCGTCGATGTCGACGCTCTGATACGTAGGGGTCTGCTGAACATAGAGCTTGATGCCCATGTCGAGCAGCTGGTTGACGTCGGCCTTCTGGGTGGCGTCGAGGAAGACGGAGCTGTCCTTGCCTCCGACCTGATCGGCACCGTCGTGGTTGGCGGTGGCGCCCAGGTTGATGGCGTCGAGCTTGTAGCCCTGGCAGAACTGCAGCATCTCGGCGGTGTTGCCAAAGACGAACATGACGCGCTCGCCGAGGGTGTTGAGCTTGTCCATCTTGGCGAGGGCACGCTCGACGGTGAAGACGTTCAGGCGCACGCCCTGGGGCTTGGCCAGCTTAAGAGCGCCCTTCTTGATGTCATCGTTGGCGGCAGCGTTGTCGACGACGATGATGCGCTCGGCCTGAACCTTGGTGGTCCAGGTAAAGACGACCTGGCCGTGCAGCAGACGGTAGTCAAGACGTGCGAGGACGATCTTGGCGGGACCGGAGCTGTGACGGGACGCCTTGGCCTTCTTGGCGGGAGCCGCGGCGGGCTGGGCCGGTGCGTTGGGGTTGGTCAGACCGGTGCGGGCCTCGTTGATGAGGGCCGCGAGCTCGGCGCCCTCGACGGGGACGGGGCTCATAGCGAGCGTGAGCGCCAGCGGGATGTTGAAACCGCTGACAACCGTGAACTTCGTGCCGTTCTTGGAAAGCTCGACCATGTTGTTGTTGACCGAGCTGCCGAGCATATCGGTCAGCACATAGACGGTGTCGTCCGCGTTGAACGTGGCGATCATGGCGTCCACCTTATTGGTGATGGGCTCCTTGTCGTCACGAGCAAGTGACACGACGTGGACGTTCGACACGTCGCCGAGAACCATCTCGAGCGTGTCTTTGGCGCCTGCGGCCAGGCCGCCATGAGATGCGAGAATGATCTGATTCATCTTGCCTCCTCCTTTTCGTTATGGTCATTATAACGTCTTATACGTTGCTTATATTGCTAATTAGTATAAAGACCGTTCGCGGGTGAAAATCGACCGTTGACGGGTTTAACGTACTTGAAACGTTGGCGCAGGGTAGGCCGGCGCTGGCTGGATAACCCGAGGTCAGACCCTGCGCGCAATCCTCTATCGCACAAAGTACCAGGGGCTTTCCTGCACGGTGGGCTCCAGCGCGATGCCGGTGCGCTCCTTAAACAGATCCATGTCCTGCGATTTCTCCGTCCACCACGCGTTGGGCTTAAAGGTCATGCTCTCAACAACATGACCGACAAACACGCTGTTGCGCAGCTTGGAGAAATCGGTGTTCATGATCAGGATGGACGCGAGCACCAGCACGATGCCCAGGACCTTGATCGCGCCGGCGGGCTCGGCGTAGACACCAATGCCCAACAGTACGGTGACGACCGTCTCGAATGACATTACGACGGGAACTTTCGATGTCTCGAGCCCCATGGACAGACCCTGCATATATAAGATGTAGGCCACAGCTGTGGGGATGAGTCCAAAGCCAAGGAACAGCAGCAGCAGCTGTGGCGACATTGCCGCGGCGACATCCGGCCACGGAGCCGCGATAGCCGCCATAACCGCACCGCCAAAAACAAAGCCCCAAAACGTGACAGCCAGCGGGTGGACCGTCTTGGTTGCTATCCGGCTAAACACCGCGAGCGACGCACCACAAAGGCCTGCAATCACGCCCGACGTGACGCCCCAAACCGAAAAATGGAAACCGGAAAGGTCGCCATTGGTCACTGCAAGCACGCAGCCAACGATGTTAAAGACAATGGCAACGAGCTTGTTGGGGGTCACGTCCTCGCGATAAAGTACGCGGCCGAGCATGACACCAAACACCGGCGAGGTGTAAAGCAGCACCGAGGCCGTGGACATGCCGACCTCGCCCATGCACTCGTAATAGCAGGTGTTGGCGGCGGCCAGACCGACGATACCGACAAGCGCGCAGGGGACGAGCTCTTTGGGGCTTGCCTTGAACAGGGCCAGCGGACCCTGAGCCACGGTAGACCCCTCACCCGGACGGCAGCCCATAAACATCAGGACCGGTGCCAAGATAAGCGCTCCGACCAACAAGCGAAAGGCAGCCATGCTCTGGGATGAAACGCCCATGGCCGAGATGCCGTTTACAAAGATTCCGATGCTGCCCCACATAAGCGCGGCGACCAGCACCAGCACATAGCCCAGATTGCTTTTCTTCAACGCAGCCTCCTCGGTATTGTTTCCAATATGTTTCACACTACGTTATAGTCGTTATATACATTTTTCAAGACACAAATCGGCGAGCGGGAAAATCCGCTCGCCCACACACTCATTGGGTACTCATTGGGGACGCACTTAAATGACTAGTCGTTGGGGACGTTCCTGAATGACTAGTCGTTTAAGAACGTCCCCAACGACTAGGACTGTCCCCAAATGCCACATCTGGACCAAGGCGACGCCGATGCTTTGGCAACGCCAGCGAAAACCCACCTGAGCGAGCAAGGTGCCTTGAAGCGAAGCGGCATTGACCTTCTGGTCATGCCGCTGAAGCTGAAAGGCAGATTGCCGCTCAGGCGGGTTTGCAGCGTCGGCCCGTTACGCGGTTTGGTAAAACCGCGTAACTCTTAGTAGTCCAGCTTCCACATGTAGCGGCGCGTCATGTAGTCCTTGTGGGTGACGGCGGAAAGCGCACGCATGTAGACGTTGTTGAGGATCGGGGCAAAGATCAGGTGGTTGAAGTACTCGCTCACGCTGTCCTTGATGTCGTTGAGGCCGAGCTCCTTGGCGTCGAGCTGATAGACGCGCTCGCCACCGTACTGGTTGACGAAGCGGATGCCGCGCTCGTCGTTGCAGCGGCTGCGGCCGACGCTGATGAGCTGGAACAGCGAGGTGCGCTTGTCCAGGATCTCGAAGGGGCCATGGAAGAAATCGCAGGTGTTGATGGTGCAAGAGTCGATCTGCAGCATCTCCTGCACGTTGCAGATGCTAAAGACGTAGGCGGCACCAAAGAGCGGGCCCTGGGCCATGACGTTGATGCAGGGCTTGTCGGCGTTCTGCTCGGCCCACTTGGCAGCGAGCGGACGGGTGTACTCGACGGCCTTGCGATAGATGGGGTCGACCAAGTCAAACGCGGCCATAGCGGTCTCGTACTCGGCATAGCCCTCGGTCTGCTGCGTGAGCTCCATGGCGATCATGGTCACGACGGCGGAGTTGGTGCGACCCATGCAGGACTCGTCGACGGCCAGGCTGTCGTACTGGATCTTGTAGTCGCAGACCTCGGTAAGGCCGGACTCGTCAACATAGATGGCGATGGTGCTGGCGCCGTGGTCCTTGGCGACCTGGGCGGCAACGATGGTCTCCTTGGTGCCGCGCATGGACACGACGACGGCCAGGGTGTTCTCGTTGACGTAGGCCGGGGTGGCGTGCACGAACTCGTTGCTGGTGTAGCTGGAGCTCACGACCTGCGTGGCCTCGTGCTCCATAAAGTACTGGGCAGGATAGTTGCCGCCGTTGGATCCGCCAGCGCCAATCCACACGACGCGCTTGATGCCGCCCTTGTCTGCCTTGTCAGCCAAAACCTGGGAGACGACATCCTTAACCTGTTCCTGAGTAGTCATCGTGCATCAGCCTTTCTTCTCGTTTGATGCTCTCGATGGCATACAAGTTACATACATGTTTTGGTTATGTCGACTAGTTGTATGCTATATTTGTCTTAGAAATTTTGCTGGTAAGGTTTTCGATTGTTCGTTACCAGCAGTTTTGTTCTTGTATTGAATACATGCTTGCTTAGTTAGGCATACAAGTTAGATATAGGTTGGCAATATGAGCGTCTCATCTAAAAAGAAACTGAGCCAATACGAGCGCTTGGCGGGCATGCTGCGCGACCGCATCGCCGCCGGCACCTACGCGCGCGGAGACAAGCTGCCGTCCGAGATGGAACTCATGGACGAATCGGGGCTGTCGCGCAGCACCGTGCGCCATGCCCTTAAGGTGCTCGTTGATGAGGGCCTGGTTCGCACCGAGCGCGGACGTGGTGCCTTTGTGGCCGACACACCCGCGCTCCACGAGAACAACCTGGTGTTTTCGAGCTATACCAAGCAGGTCGAAGGCCAGGGCATGAAGCCCACCACGCGCACCGTGGACTCGGGCTTTACCAAGGCGGGCGGCAGCATAGCTAAGTTCTTTGATGCCGCCGTGGGCAGCAAGCTCGTCAAACTTGTCCGTCTGCGTTATCTGGACGATGCGCCGCTGTGCCTGGAGACCACCTATCTACCACCGAGCTTTGAGGCACTCATCGATCGCGATATCAACGGTTCGCTCTACGCCACGCTGCGCCAAGAATTCCATCGCGCGCCGGCACAGGGGCATAAGACCTTTGAGGTGTGCTATGCCTCGCAAAACGAGGCGTTTTTGCTCAACGTTGAGCGCGGGCAGGCGCTGATCCTGATCACCGACTACGTCTACGACACCGACGGCCGCCCGCTCCATGTCTCCAAGCGCATCCAACGCACCGACCGCGCTAAATACACCGAGCCCATCGGCTAACCTGCCAAAATAAACCTGTCCCTAAATGGTAGGTTTGGGGAGGTCGGGGAACCAGGTTGGCTTAGGTTGGTTGGGCGTGCGCTCGGCCAGGACCAGCTCCATCCAGCACATGTCGTACCAGCGGCCGAACTTTTGGGCGCAGCGGTCGAAGGCACCCACCAGGCGATACCCCATATGGGCATGGAAGTCCTGGCTGTTGTGCGTCAGGTACTCATCGTCCTTGTCGTGCGGCACGGCAATGAGCGCGCACATGTTGGTAATGCCCATCGCGATCAGGCATTGCTTGAGCGCATCGTGCAGCTTGCGGCCCAGCCCGCCGTGGCGCACGTCGCGCGCCAGGTAGATTGACGTCTCGACCGACCAGTCATAGGCCTCGCGGCTGTTGAGCGGACTCACATAGGCATAACCTACCGGACGCCCGTCCAGCTCCATCACCAGATACGGATAGCGCTTGAGCGTGCGCTCGATGCGCCCGGCGAACTCCTCAACGCTCGGCACCTCGTATTCGCAGGTAATCGCCGTCTGGCGCACATACGGCTCATAGATGGCAAGCAACGCCGGCGCGTCATCGGGCGTCGCCAGACGAATCGTCGGCTCGAACATCTCGGATTTCTCGGGCATACAGCCCCTCCCCCTCAAAAGCAAAGGCCGCCTTGCGCGAAACCCAAGCGCAAGGCGGCCCCTCGTCATTACATCAGGCTACAGGACAGCCGCCAACGCGTCGATATCCTCCTGCGTCGTGGCCCAGCTGGTGCAAAAGCGCACCACCGTGTGGGTCTCGTCGTACTTTTCCCAGTACTCGATCGAGGCATGCTCGCGAATGCGCGCCATGTCCTCATTGGGCAGAATCACAAACTGCTGGTTTGTGGGCGTCTCCAAAAAGAATTGGTAGCCGCGCTCGTGCAGCACGCGACGAAGCGCCTGCGCGGTTTCGATCGCTTGGCGACCAATCTCAAAATACAGGCCGTCGGTAAAGAGCGCCTCAAACTGCACGCCCGTCAGGCGGCCCTTGGCCAACAGCGCGCCGTGCTGCTTAATACGCGGAATGGGATGCGCCGGGGCGTGCATGCCGCAGAACACCACAGCCTCGCCGCAGAGCGCGCCGCACTTGGTGCCGCCGATGTAGAACACGTCGCACAGCTGCGCCAGCTCGGGCAGGGTAATGTCGCACTCATCGGCCGCCAGCGCATAGGCCAGGCGGGCGCCATCCACAAACAGCGGAATCTCGCGCTTCTGACACACTGCGTGAATCGCCGCGAGCTCGGCCTTGGAGTACAGCGTGCCGTACTCAGTCGATAGACTCACGTACACGGCGCCCGGGAACACCGTGTGCTCGTAGCTCTCGTTTTCGTAGAACACCTGGATATAGTTCTCGAGGTCCTCGGCGTGCATCTTGCCCTCGTAGCCGGGGATGGTGAGCACCTTGTGACCGCCAAACTCGATGGCGCCCGCCTCGTGGCAGGCGACGTGGCCGGTCTCGGCGGCAACGACGCCCTCGTACGGCGCAAGCAGCATGTCGATCACCGTGGCGTTAGCCTGCGTGCCGCCCACCAGGAAAAACACGTCGGCGTCAGGCGCCTGACAGGCCTCGCGGATAAGCTGCTTGGCACGCTCGGTGTGCGCATCGGTACCGTAGCCGGGTTGCGGCTCCATATTGGTGTCGACGAGCGCCTGCAGCACTGCCGGATGTGCGCCGTGGGAATAGTCGTTGTTAAACGCGAGCATGGCAATCCTCTCTTACCGGGTATCGGCCAGATGATTCAAACGGGGCTATTGTACGCCGTTGGGATAGGCAATGCGCGCGGCAAGGCACTCAAGTGCCAGCACCAGGGCAAAGCCGCAGCTCACGTCACTCAAAAAGTGCGCCCCGATCACGATACGGCCAAAGGCGACGAGCGCCGCGACCACAGCCGCCGTCCAAAAGACCACGCGGCGGCGCGACGGTTTTTCCTTAAAGGCCGCCGCGGGAAGCCCGGCGAGCATAAGGCCGATCGCCGCGTGCGCCGTGTGTCCACTCGCGAACGACTTAAAGCCGTCCTTGATTACGCCGGCCGCAATATAGCTCCACTTGTCGGGGTTGCCGATTACCCACCACGGCTGAAACTCGAGCCCCTGCGTCACCTCGATCACGCGCATGCGCGGGCGCGACCACAACGGCTTGACGATCACGTTGAGGATAATGGCCTGAGCGACCCACACGGCCAGTACCATCAACGCCCAGCGTGTGAGCTCGTCGGGCTCGGTCGTGCGCGTGAGGCGATAGACGATAAGGTTGGAGGCGATGACCAGCACAAACGTCAGCACCAACTGAGCCGCGATGAGTTTACCGCCAACCCTCAGGGACGAAACGATCTCGTAGCCGGCCAGGCCAACGTTGACGAGAATGCCGAGCACAGCGAGCCATTTGCTCCCTCTGGAATCGGGACGCGCCGCGCGTACGAGCATAACTCCCGCGACGCTTGCCGTCAGCTCGAACGGCAGCTCGCCGGCGGCCTCGATAAAGCGACCGTACATGCTGCCGATATTGAACAGCGCGCTCGAGATCTGATAATCGAAGAAACTGCCCACGCCCAGACAAAGGCACAGGACAACCGCGATAATGGCGGCATCTTTCTTATAGATGTATCCGAACATGCTTTCCTTTCGATGGAGCCAGAGTGCCCAAATGGGGTGTTTGCAGCGTCGGCTCGCTAGTCATCATCACTAGCACCCAACTGCTGCAGCAGCATGAGCGCCGCCGTCACCGGGCCGGTGCCGTCGTTGGCGTCGAGGCCGCGACCCAGGCCGCTGCCCGCACCGGCACCCGCCTTGTAGGGCACCGACAGCTTGCGGCTCTTGGGGAAGTTCACCGCGCCATAGCGGGTCTTAAGCTCAAATGCCACCTTCTTGGGCACGTCGACGCCCAAAAACGTGATGCGACCGCCGCTGAGCGTGACGCTCTCGAGCCCCAGGCGCTCACCGCGAATGCGGATGCGCGCGCGATTGAACAGGTTGAGTCCCGCCAACGGCAGCTCGCCATGCGCGGCCTCGGTCTCTTCCTGCACCTCGTCGATGCTCTCCAGGTCCTCGGCCGCCGCGAGCTTACGGTACACGAGCACGCGCTGGTCCACCGCCGGCAGGTACTCCTCGGACAAGAAGTAGTCGGCGGGCAGGTTAATGCCCACACTCGCCGCCTCCACGCCGGCATCGTCATCGCCGCGCGCCTCGGCCACGGCCTGGCCCAGCATCTGCGTAAACAGGTCAAAGCCCACGCTCGACAGGTTACCGTGCTGCTCGGCGCCCATGAGCGAACCGGCACCGCGGATCTCCAGATCGCGCATGGCAATGCGCATGCCGCTGCCCAGGTCTTGGAACTCGGAAAGCGCGGTCAGACGCGCCGTGGCCTCCTCGGTAAGCGGCAACTCGCCGGGGAACATAAAGTACGCGTATGCCTGCGTGGCCGAGCGGCCCACACGGCCCTTGAGCTGGTAGAGCTGTGCCAGACCCAGACGCTGCGAGTCCTCGATGATGAGCGTGTTAGCGGTCGCGTTGTCGATGCCGCTCTCCACGATGGTCGTGGCGATGAGCACGTCGATCTTTTTGGTCGCGAACTCAATCATCACGTCCTCGACCTCGCGCGGGCTCATCTTGCCGTGCGCCACGCCCACGCGTGCCTCGGGCGCGGCCTCGTGCACGCGCGCCACGGCGTCATCGATGGTCTTGACGCGGTTGGACACGTAATACACCTGACCGCCGCGACCCACCTCAAGGCGAATCGCCGCACTCACCACGTCGGGGTCGTACTCCCCCACGTGCACGATCACGGGGCGGCGCCCGGTCGGCGGCGTGGTGATCAGGCTCATGTCGCGCACGCCGCTCGTGGCCATCTGCATGGTGCGCGGAATCGGCGTTGCCGAGAGCGTGAGCACGTCGATTTGCTCGCGCAGGTTTTTGAGCTGCTCCTTGTGCTGCACACCAAAGCGCTGCTCTTCGTCGATGATCACCATGCCCAGGTTCTTGGGGTTCACGTCGGCCGAAAGCAGACGGTGCGTGCCGATGAGCACATCAATCGTGCCCTCGGCAAACGCCTTGAGCGCGCGCTTTTGCTGCGCCGGGGTACGGAAGCGGCTGAGCACCTCGACCTCCAGGCCAAACGGGGCAAAGCGCTCAAAGAACGTCTCGTAGTGCTGCTGGGCCAGAATGGTCGTGGGGCAGAGCACCATGACCTGGCGGCCGGAGTCCACGCACTTAAACGCTGCGCGCAGGGCGACCTCGGTCTTGCCAAAGCCCACGTCGCCGCAGAGCAGGCGGTCCATGGGCTTGGGAGCCTCCATGTCGGCCTTAATGTCGGCGATGGCCTCCAGCTGGTCGCGCGTCTCGTCGTAGGGGAAGCTCTCCTCCATCTCGACCTGCTCGGGCGTATCGGGCGGACAGGCGATACCGGTAATCGACGAGCGGCGCGTATACAGGTCGACCAGGTCAAACGCCAGCTTTTTGGCGTTTTTGCGCGCCTTGTTGGTGGCGCGTGTCCAGTCGGCGGTGTTGAGCCTGGTCAGGCGCGGCTTGTCGCCGTCGGGGCCAACATAGCGTGTGATGCGGTCGACCTGCTCGAGCGGCACGTAGAGCTTGTCGCCATCGGCATATTCCAGCAAAAAGTAGTCGCGCTCCTTGCCGCCCACTTCCTGGCGCGCAATCTCGCTAAAGAGCGCGATGCCATGCGTTGCGTGCACCACGTAGTCGCCCGGCTTAAAGGGGAAGGTGATTTGCGTAATATCGACCTTGCGGCGACTGCGGGCGCGGTTGGCATCCATGCGGGCGTTGAGGTCGGCGATCGAGAACACGGCCAGATTGGCATCAGGCACCACCACGCCCTGCGGCAGAGCGGCATCGACAAAGGTCACGCGCCCGCGCGAGATGGTGGGCACGGCGACACCGGCGGCAGCCTGGGCGGCACCCGCCTCGAGCGAGCGGGCGTTAAGCGCGTCGGCCTTGCGCTCGCGAATGGAAGCATGGGCCTCCTGACGGGCAGCACGGTCGGCAGAATCTGCCGCCGCCACGCGTACGCGCTCGCCAATGACGCCAGCGTTTTCGGGGGCGGCCGTCAGTGACTCCTCAAAGGTTATGCCCTCGTCGCCAAAGGTGAGCTCCATCGACTCGCGCGCACCGCGGTCGGGAATGGCAAACACGCAGGCATAGCGCTTGCCCACGACTTCCTGAATGCGCGTCATAAAGCGATTGTCCGAGCCCGCGATGGCCGGCTGCTCAATCTTGAGCTCGGCCGTCACCGCACCACCGGCACGGATGAGGCTCACATAGTTCAGGCGCTGCTGGGCACCAAAATCGAGCTGTTGGGCGCGCACGTACAGACCATCCAGGCGGTCAATCCCTGCCTCGCCGGCACGCGCCTCGATATCCTCGTAGGCGCGCAGACAGTCGTCGAACAGCGAGCGCGGCTCGGACAGGACCACGAGCGCCTTGCCGCTCACGTGTGCCAGCGGGCTCACGGTCTGGCCGTACATCACCGGCAAAAAGCGGTCGAGCTCGGGCGTGACGATGCGCGCATCCACCATCTCGAGCAGCGCCGCCAGTTTGCTGTCGTCCTGGCTGGCGCGATAGAGCGCCACATGCATGTTGTGGACCGCCTCGTCGGTAAGCGCCAGCTCGCGGCACGGAAAGATCTCGATACTGTCCTCGTTGCCGATGGTCTGCCCCGTTGAGCTCACCATGCGGCGGATGCGGTCAATCTCGTCGCCAAAGAACTCAATGCGCACGGGCGCTTTCTCTTGTGCGGGGAACACCTCGACGGCGTCGCCGTGAATGCGGAACAGACCGGGCGCATCAGCGGCGCCGGCATTGGTGTAGCCCATGCCCACCAGGCGATGCGGCACCTCGTCAAAAGGAATCTCCTCGCCCACCGCAAAGGTCGTGGACTCCCAGTAGTGGCTCTCGACCGGCGGCACGCAGCGCAGCAGCGCGCGGGCCGAGGCAACCATGATGCAGTTGTCCCCGCGCACAATGCGCCCCAGAGCCTCGCAGCGCTGCGCCACCACGGCATCGTCGGGCGCCTGCTCGCGCCACGGATAGTCCTTGCGCTCGGGAAAACGGCACACGTGCGCCAGGCCCACGTAGGCGGCAAGGCTGCGCGCGGCACGATCGGCCGCATCCTCGCCACTCACGATGTAGACCGTGGGGCGCGGGCGGCGCGCAAACTGGGCGGCGGCCATAAGCGTTCGGCCCGACTGAGACACGGCCAGCGTCACGTCCTCGCCGGCATCGAGCCCGGCCTCGACGGTCTGCAGTGCCTCGGCAGTGTAGAGCTGCGCGGCTATACGGTGAATGAGCATGCTGTTCCTCCGGCATCGCAACGCCAAAAGCCCGCCGGGGCAAGCTCGGCGGGTCGTACGTCAAATACATTGTCTGCCATGGTAGCGCATGGAGAGGACTCCGGCTCAAGGGCAAACCCAGCCCCGCAAAAAACGCCAGACGAAGATGCGTTCCGCCCTACCCTGCTACGCGCACGCTGGGGCACAAATCTGCCAGCGGGCACTCGTCACACTTGGGTTTGCGGGCGTCGCAGATCTCGCGACCGAAGGTGATCCACTGATGGTTGACCGACCCCCAATACTCGTGCGGCAAAATCTTGAGCAGATCCTGCTCGGTCTTGAGCGGCTCCTTGGCATGTGTCTTGGGACTCAGCATCAGGCGGTGCGCAATGCGGTTGACGTGCGTGTCCACCGCAATGCCCTCCACGATGCCATACCCCACGTTGAGCACGATGTTCGCCGTCTTACGTCCCACACCCGGCAGCTTCACGAGTTCCTTCATGTCGGCCGGCACCTTGCCGCCATAGTCGGCGACGATCATCTGCGCGGCCTCGACGGCATGCTTGGCTTTGCTCTTGTAGAAGCCGAGTGACTTGATAGTATCGGCCACATCGGCCACGCTCGCCTGTGCCATGGCCTCGGGCGTGGGCCACTGGGCAAACAGCCGCGGCGTCACCTTGTTGACCTGCGCATCGGTCGTTTGCGCCGAGAGCAGCACCGCGATCAGCAGGCGGAAGGGATTCTCGTGGTCCAAAAAGCACTCGACCGGGCCATAGCGACGGTTGAGGCGCTCACACACCTCAACGGCGCGCTCGCGTTTGGCGGCATTGGTCTCGCGTGGCATAACGACTCCTCGGCTCAACGGCACAATAAACTTATGGGCACAATTGTCCCACGTCCGAGACGCTTACGCCTCCAAGAATGCGCCGGTCTGGCGGCCCCACAGACTCGCGTACTCGCCACCCGCCTCGACGAGCTGCGCATGCGTGCCGTCCTCGACAATCTCACCATCGGCCAGCACCACGATGCGGTCGAGCGCCGCCACGGTGGACAGGCGATGTGCCACCACAATGGAGGTGCGGCCGCGCATCAGGTTTTCGAGCGCCTCCTGCACCAACGCCTCGGACTCGCTATCGAGGGCAGACGTCGCCTCGTCGAGCACCAGAATCGGCGCATCAGTGAGGATGGCACGGGCAATGGCCACGCGCTGGCGCTGGCCGCCCGAGAGCTTGACGCCGCGCTCGCCCACCATGGTGTCAAAGCCATGGGGCAGGCGGTCGATAAACTCGGTCGCATTAGCCAAGCGCGCGGCCTCGCGAATCCGCTCGTCGGTGGCGTCGGGGCGGCCGTAGGCGATATTCTCGCGAATGGAGCGGTGAAACAGCAGCGCCTCCTGTGGCACGTAGGCAACCTGGCGGCGCAGGCTCTGCTGCGTACAGCGCGAGACGTCCTGGCCGTCCACGAGTACGCGGCCGCCCTGTACGTCGTCCAGGCGCAGCAACAACTTGGTGAGCGTCGTCTTGCCCGAGCCCGATTTACCCACCAGGCCTACGCGCTGGCCCGCCGCCACATGAAGCGTCAAGTCGTCGAACACGCTCTCGCCCGCCGCGGCGTCACGGTATGCAAAGCTCAGGTGCTCAAAATCGATCGCGCCCTCGCCCACCTTAAGCTCGGGAGCATTCTCGTCGTCTGCCACCAGACGCGGCTCGTCCAGCACACGCGTCATCTCGGCCGCATCGCCGAGCGCACGGTTGATGCGCTGCATCATGGAGCTCACGTAGTTCAGACGCATGGTGAGGTTGTACGTATAGGTAAAGATCATGACGAGCGCGCCGGCCGAGATGCCAAACCACGCGTTGCCGCCCGCCACAAACACGCTCACCACCGCCATGGTGATGACGATTAGACCCGAGGTCGTAAAGTTGCGCTGCATCATGGCGTGCATCGATACCGTCTCGGCATCGCGCGCGGCACGGTCGGCGGTATCGAATAGGTCGCGCTCAAAGTCCTCGCGCCCGCAGGTCTTGACGGCCAGGATGTTCGTGACCGCGTCGGACAGCACGCCCGAGAGCTTGTTTTGCGCGGCGGACGTCGCGGCCGAAAGTGGCATGATGCGCTTGTACATAAGCCAGACAAACGCAGTGTAGACGACCATGATGCCCACCAGGATCACGGTAAATGTGGGCACCACCGGGGCGAGTGCCGCCACCGTGCAGACGACCGAGGTGATGGTGGGAATGAGCGAATACACCGTCACGTCCACCAGTCCCGTATAGCCGCTCATAAAACGGCTCGTCTGGCTCACGAGCGATCCGCCAAAGCGGCTGGTATGGAATGTCATGGATTGATTGGAGAGCGTGTCAAAGCACAGGCGCGCCAGGTGATAGTTGCCTGCGATCTCGAGCTTGTAGACGGTGTAGTCCTGTAGCTTGGAGAGGATCTGACCCACCAGGTTAACGAGTACGAGCGCCAGGATATAGGGGCCGAAGACCTCAAACACCTGGTCACCCGCCACGGGACCGGCTTGAACGCGGTCGACAATGAGGGCCATCACATAGGTATTGGCAAACGTCAGCAAAAAGATGTAGCCCGCCGACGAGAACACCGAGAGAAAGACAATCAGCGGCTGCGTGCGCGTGACGTCCCAAAAACGCTGTAGCGTGCGGCGCACGGTGGAGCGTTTCAGCGGACTGGTGCTTCTCTGAGACATGGGCTTCCTTTCGCGTCTGATAGGGCGAAACGCCATTGTTGCACATTGGAGCACGCTTCAGACAAGTGCGATACGAAAAGCGGTGGGGCGCCCGCGTTTGCGCCGGTGCCCCACCGTCTTGTTGCAATTAGTCCTCGTCTTCTTGGTCCGCGAGAAGGCTCGCGGACGTGAGTCCCAAGATCTCATCGGCTTGGCCGGCGTCTTCCAGCGCGTCGATGTCCTTGAGCTTGCGCTCCATGACGTTGGTGCGCGTGGTAATGATGCCCTCGACCGTTTTGCCCGCGGTCTCGATCTGCTGCTGGGCGCGGCGCAGCGCCTTTTGATAGCGCGGCAGCTCGGCCTTGACAGCGGAGAGCACGCGCAGTACATCGTCGGTGCGTTTTTGCAGCTTAAACGTTTGGTAACTCATCTGCAGGCTGTTGAGAATGGCCGCCATGGTGCTAGGGCCGGCAACGTTGACATGATAGTCGCGGCCCAGGGTCTCGATAAGCCCGGGGCGGCTGACGACCTCAGCGTACAGCCCCTCAAACGGAACGAACATGATGCCAAAGTTGGTGGTCACGGGCACGCTCAGATACTTTTCGCAGATGTCCTTTGCCTCACGCTTGACCATAGTGTCAAGCGTCTTGCGCGCGGCGGCGACGGCATCCGCGTCGCCCGACTCCTGGGCATCGAGCAGATGCTCGTACGCGTCGCCCGGGAATTTGGAGTCAATCGGCAGCAGTACGGGGTCGCCCTCGTCTACCGGCAGCTTGACGGCAAACTCAACACGCTCCGAGGCGCCGGGCTTGGTGGCAACGTTTTCCAGATACTGATCGGGTGTGAGGATATCCGCCAGGATCGCGCCCAGCTGCACCTCGCCCAAAATGCCGCGCGCCTTGACGTTACCCAGCACGCGCTTAAGGTCGCCCACGCCAGTGGCGATGGACTGCATGTCGCCTAGGCCCTTGTACACGGCCTCGAGCTGGTCGCTCACCTGCTTAAACGATGCCGACAGGCGATCGTTGAGCGTGCGAGAGAGCTTCTCGTCCACCGTCGCGCGCATCTGATCGAGCTGCACGTTGTTGTCTTTGCGAATGGCGCCCAGCTGAGCATCGACCGTCTCGCGCACCTTGTCCAGGCGATGCTCGATGCCCTCGCGATTGGCGCCGAGCTGTTGGGCCGTCTCACGGCGCAGGTCATCCATCCGGTCACCAGCTTGCGAGAACTCGCGTGCGATGGCCAGGTAACGTTGCTGCTCCACGGCCGCATCGGTCGTCTGCTGCTGCGCGATGGCGTTTGCGGTGCGTCGGGTTTCGGCCAACGCGACGTTGAGGGTATCGAGTGTACTGTTGGCCTGCTCGAGCGCCGCGAGCGTCTCGGCGTCGCTGTCGCCACGCTCCCTCAGCTCGGCACGAAGACCTTTAAGCTGCAGGGCGCAAGCCACAGCAACCCCCACCGCCACCAAGGCAATCACAACAAGCACAATATCAATAGCAGACATAAACTCCGCCCAACAAACCCAATCGAGCACCAATCAAAACCGTGATCAATCTTACCCCGCCACACGCACCGGGCGCCCGGCCCCTTCTTGGGCGCTTCTCTCCTCCGCATATTCCATAATGCGGCGCGCTGTCTTCCTGCTCACTTTTGAGTCATCGCCGGCCAAGTATGCGTACACGTTTCCCTTATTCAGATTCAAATCGCGGCAGATACCGTAGCGCGTTATGCCCGATTCCTCCAATGCTTCCAGCGTTTTCTTTCTCATCAGGGCGTTCACCCTTCTATCGGCCGCCGGCTTTTCCTTCACTCCCCTATACGCACGCCAAACGTTGGCGTAACGATTGGGGAGCTCACTTTTGGCGCATAGAGACGCCATGCTACCCGCTTGACCGTACAAGGATAAAACGTCTCGGTAATCCCGTTCCATCCACGAGCCCTCGGATAAACCCAGAACGTATTCGGCCTTACCCTGCACCAAAGCGAGCAAAAACAGAGGCTCCGCCACGCGCGGCTCAACCGTTGTTGCCTGCTTAACCAGCTTTCTAAAATTCAGCGACTGCTGCCCGGACAGCTCTCGGCAATAGCCTTTCAAGAACCCCTCAAAAGTCAGATTCAACCACGCACCTCCTTTTTGTATTGCCTGTATCCATTATTATTATTCATCTTCAATAATATTATTCAGTCGCACGACAGAACCCACAGGATGCAAGGATTCCACTCGTGGCGATAATCCCTACACCCTAGAAGTCCTAATGCGACAAACGCTAGCTCTCCCAGCCGGCGCGGATGGTTGTTATGACGTCACCTAGGCGCTGGCCCAGGGCCGCTAGATGTTGAAGCACCTCGTTGGGCGATGCGCCGTTGAGGATGCACGTGAGGGCATACGACGCCAGAAAGATGGCCACAAGCCCTAACGGGATGAGCACGATCATCGCCAAGGTGCGCAGGCGCTGGCCCGCGCGGCGACGACGCGCACGACGCTTGTCGAACGCGAGCTCCTGCGCATATGAATCTTGCTGTACGGAATAGGCCTCTGGCGCCGATTCACACCCGGGCACAGCTGCAGGTACAGCAGCGGGCACGACATTCTGCGCAAAGGGCTGGACTGCCGCCCCTTGCATTTGCATCTCCATGAGTCGCTGCTGCTGACGCAGCATGCGCTCAGCTTGTTGCTGCGGAGTCTCAAGAAACAGATCCATGCTGGCCTCCAAAATCGGAGCATTCGACGCTTACGACCAGCATCCCGCACCGCCATGACCGCGACAACGCAATCGCCGGCAATAGCCACAAAGTTTCTTTTGCTCAAAAGCTGGCGAAAACCTCAACAACTCCCCTACCAGCACTTTCTCTGAGCTTTTTTCGCCAGCAATCTTTTGGCCTTCCACCCTTACGCCAGCTGACCAAAATCTAACCAAAAGCTTGACGAAAATTGTGGAGACCGGGACCTCAAGTAAAACGTGACAGCCCCAAGCGAAGCAGCCTGGACAGTTAGTTCAGATATGTATAAATCAGACCCCCTAACGAAGCGTTCAGACGCTTAGTTAAGCGTTATTTTGTCCTCAAAACGGGCATTTAAAACCCAAAATCAAGCGCTTCAGGTCATCTAAAGGCGTCCGAAGGCTCCAAACCCAGCTATTAAGCAGCTCGATTTATACGTATCTGAACTAACTGTCCACCCACACAAAAAGTGCCGTCCCAAAGGGGCGGCACACAAACCATTCTATGAGTCAAAACTCGTTGGCAAGCCCGCGTCGTCAGGCCCGCGGCGTATGCCTTTGCCTCGCGCGACCCTGCGCAGCCGTGAGCGAGAGGGAAAGGGATACGCCGCGGGCCTGACGCCCAGAGCGGTAAAGCCAGCAGTTGCCCCGCGCTCCGCAGCCGGTGAAAGCAGATTACATGCCCGCGAGACCTCGAGCTGCGGTGGCACACATAAACGCCAGGACTAGGATCACGAGCGAGCCCGCGATGTCTGCCAGCACGCCCATTGCACGGCGTTCAAACAACCAGCTCTCAAAGTGCGGGGCGACGTTGCGCCAAACACGCCACAGCAAGATGCCCATACCGATGACGCCCGGGATATTGAGCAGTAGGATCTCGGAGCACAAAAGACCGATCAGGTTGCCGGCGGCAAAGCCCGCATCGCCCTCGCAGTATTTGCGATAAATCATGTACAGCATGTACGCCACAAACGGCTGCAAGCACGCAGAAATAAACGTGACCACCATCGAGGGCTCCTGCGAAAAGACCTCGGTGAGTTTATCGACACTCGTGGCGTCCTTCGAAGCTAAGAATAAACCGATAACCACAAGGGGCACCACGCCCAAAATTACCTCGACCAGAGTAAACAACTTGGCAGTCAAATCCTCACTAGCCGAATTCAAATGAGGCGCCCACTCAGGATGAGCATGCGCGCCGACTTTCTTGTCCTTCTCAGCACGATCGGCCTTTTTACCCTCGGCAACCCGACGACCTGGATCCTTGCGAGTTCCCGCCGCAGCAACCCGAGCCCGAGACTTCTTACCCATACAAAAACACCCCATCAGGTAGTAGATAAACTAAAAGTCGCCACCCAGTGTACCCCACCCATGAACGCTGCCGTCCCAACCAGCCCCCACACAAAACGTGCCGCCCCAAAAGGGGCGGCACACAAACTTCTTATCAGCTTTTCAGTAACGAGCACGCGACGACCCAAAGCGGGCCGGGAGGGCCGGACTACCTTCCCTCAACGCGACCCTGCGAAGCCGTGAGCGAGGAGGGAAGGTAGTCCGGCCCTCCCGGCCCAGCTCACGCTAGCGTCACGCGCTAGTAGTTCACCACCTGCTCCTCAAAGTACGCCTTCGGGTGGTTACACACCGGGCACACCTCAGGCGCCTCGGCACCAACATGCAGGTGCCCGCAGTTCAGGCACTTCCACACCTTCACGCCCTCGCGCTCAAACACCTCGCCCGACTCGATGCGCTCGACGAGTTTGTTGTAGCGCTCCTCGTGGGCCTTCTCGACGGCGGCGACACCACGGAACTTCTCGGCGATCTCGACAAAGCCCTCCTCCTCGGCGGTCTTGGCAAACTCGTCATACATCGTGGTCCACTCGTAGTTCTCGCCCGCGGCGGCGTCGCGCAGGTTGTCCAGAGTGCCCGGAACGGCGCCGTCGTGCAGATACTTAAACCACAGTTTGGCGTGCTCGGACTCGTTGCCTGCGGTCTCGGCAAAGATATTCGAGATCTGAACGTAGCCGTCCTTCTTGGCCTTGGATGCATAGTAGCGATACTTGGTGTGTGCCTGGGACTCACCGGCAAAAGCGGTCTCGAGGTTCTTCTTGGTTTGGGAGTTCTCAAAATCCATAGGTGTACTTCCCTTCAACGCATGCCGCCCGTAGGCTTCGAGCGGCCTCGCCTTTAGGATGCCCTCAAGCCGAGAATTTAAACCTTACAATCCCGTTCTTCAGATTTGAGCGGGCTACACACTCAGCCAGCGATCGCCCTCGGCTCGGCAAAAACCCTCACGCTCCAGATCGGCTAGAATGCCCGCGACAAGCTCGCACTCGACCGGCCCGCGACCGGCTGCCGTCTCCATCTCGTTAACGCCCCCCACGGCGTCAGCAAGCGTAATCCCCGCCGGCTGGCCATCGCGCGCCGCCAGCAACATGCGCACAATGTGGGCGCGCTTTTGGCGACGCGAGCCCTCAAACTTGGACTGACGACTATAGCCCGCCGAGCGCCTGGACGGGTTGGGCAGCGTCTTTTTAAGATACGCGCCGTAATCCAGCAACGCGTAATACCACGCGCGCGGCGTGTCGGCATCATCGAGCGGCACGGCAAAGGGAGCGATCTCGTCCGCCGACGCACCGGGGGCCGCCGGACAGGCCGCCTGAATCAGCGGCACCAGCTCGCGATCGGGAACAGCCGGTACATCGGGAAAGAAGTGATGCAGAAAGACCGTGCGCACGTTGGTCTCCAGATACACGCCCGGAAGATCAAACGCAAACGACCGGATACCCTGCGCCGTTGCCGGGCCAATACCAGGCAGAGCGATCAAGTCACGCGTCTCGTGCGGAAACTCCCCGTCCCAGTCCTCTACAACGCGCTGGGCGGCCTTGTGGAGCGCCAGAGCGCGTCGGTTGTAGCCCATCCCCTGCCAAGCGTCCAAAACATCGGAAGGCGCGGCCTGGGCAAGCGCCTGCACGGTCGGAAAACGATCGAGCCACACCGGCATGCGCGCCTCCACGCGCGGCACCTGCGTTTGCTGCAGCATGACCTCAGAAAGCCAAATGATGTACGGATCGCGTGTGCGGCGCCACGGAAGGTCGCGATAACGCAGGACCCCTTCCGAACGAATCATCGAACGAAAGGGGTCCTGAATCATGGCAATGCTCCTTATGCTGCGCTATTCCTCCCGGCAAGCGCACGCGCAGGTGGCGTACTCGGGAAACGCATCGCGGTCGGCGAACTTGGGATCAACAGCCGGGAACTGGCGATGGGCGACGATATCGCCGAGCGAAACGGAATCGAGATAGTCGCGCATCAACGCCTGGGCTCCGGCCCACAGGGGATGATAGCAGCACGTGCCCATGCGCGCACAGTCGCCGTCGGGCGCGGTGCAGTCGTTCATAACCATGGGGCCCTGAACGGCCTCTACGACCTGACGGATCGTGACATCGTCAGGACTCACCTTAAGGCGCATGCCACCGTGGACGCCACGCAGGCTCTCCACAATACCGGCCTGGACCAAACCGTGCTGAATCGAACGGGCAAACGAATACGGGACATTGACCTCTTCGGCAGCGGTGCGAACAGAAAGCAAGCACTCCGGATCCTCGGCAAGCATCGCCAGCATACGAAGGGCGTAATCAGTCTTCCTCGATATGTCCATTTTTCCCCTTTCAAGGAATACGAACAGCTCGAACGAGCTCCGGGGCCGAGCTTGTGTCGAGACGCTAAATGACCGCAGGATATCCAAATAGTAAATCGGATATCCACTGAGCGTCGCGCTTGGAGCGAAATGCATCAAATGCGGCCTACAGTGCAATTTAGTATAACCTAACCCCCTGTCTCGTTGAACAGGTGTTGCGCAACAAAGCTGTTGTTCAGACAAATATACTTATTAGATTTTACTTGCGTTCCCGAAGGCGCGGGGATTCTGGGCGAAGATGCGCCGGGGCGATCGTTCTATCGAAACAAAGTGCATCAAACGCAAAAAGCCACGTCCGAAGACGTGGCTTTAATTGCGTTGGCGGGAAGTACGGGGCTCGAACCCGCGACCTCCGACGTGACAGGCCGGCGCTCTAACCAAACTGAGCTAACTCCCCAGGCAGACGTTCGCGTTTGTTTCCGCTCGCGTGCGCTGCGGGGATTAGTATACACAGAAGTCTGTCCGCCGCGCAACAACTTTTTTGAAAAAATTTTTTGGCTGTCCGGGAGGGTCTCCGGGGCTGAGGGCGGGGGTTAAGTTTGCTGCTCTACAGTCCTGCGCAAGACGGAAAGCACATTAAGTGCTTTCCTTTGCGTGCGGAACTCGCGACAAACTTAACCCCCGCCCTCAGCCCCGGAGACCCTCCCTGCCGTCACTTTGTTCGAGTCGTTGTTGTTCCTCGCCGCTTCGCGGCTCGGCGGCCCCGTTCTCCGCGGCGGGGTTTGTCTAAGGATCTTGCTGAAGCTCTGCCTTTGGCTCAAATGGAAACGGGGGACGCATCTGCATCCCCCGTTTTTGTTGCGGTTAGTCCAAGTCAATAAACTTGGTGCTTAGGATCTTGCCGTCTTTGACGAGCATTCTGGCCATGGTGGGGCCTCGGGTGCCTCTGGGGTAGCTGGCGCTACCCGGGTTGAGGACTAAGCAGCGGCCCACTTGGGCTTCTTTGGTTACGTGGGTGTGACCGTTGATGGCTACGTCTACGGATCCCACCGGAAGGTCTTCGCGGTAGTGGGCTACGGCGAATTTGAGGCCTTCGTAGGTAAAGAGCGCAAGACGGTCTACATCGGGGCCGTAGTCGCGGTAGTAATCGTTGTTGCCCAGTACGGCCCGCACGGGGGCGATGGTGCATAGGTGCTCGTAGTCCATCTCTGACGTGAGGTCGCCGGCGTGGATAATCAGGTCTGCGCCCTCAAGCTCGTCCAGGAGCGCAGGCGATAAATAGCCGTGGGTGTCCGAGATGATGTCGATGCGCTTGGCGCTTGCACTGTTCATGGGATCCCTTCCGCAAAAAACGATTCGGCAGGTACATACAAAAAAGGCCCCACGGCTCCGCAGACGATGGGTCTACAGGGCTGCGGGGCCAGTGTGCTAGAGACTCAGGGCCTTCTTGAGCGGCACGACGCGGCGGCGCGAAACCGGCACGCGTTCGTCGACGCCCGTAATGCCCAGCTGGATGGCGCCCGAGGGCACCGTCTCGACGTCCGTAACGCACGCCAAGTTGACGATATAGCGGCGGTGAACACGGAAGAAGCCAAAGTCGCAGAGCTTGGCCTCAAACTGCGCCAGCGAGGTCGTCGACAAAAAACGATCATCGACAGTATAGATGCAGGAGTAATCGTCCTTGGCCATGATAAAGCGAATGTCGTCCACGGGAATGAGCACCTTGCGGCCGCCCTTTTCCACCGGGATACGCTCGATGGTCACCTTGCTGTCCGTAACCGGCTTGGCGCGTTGCATGACCTTCTCGATCGCGCGATCCAACCGAGCTTCCTCAACCGGCTTCATCAGATAATCGACGGCATCCACGTCGAATGCCTCGACCGCATGGTCACTATACGCAGTCACAAACACGATCGCCGGCGGATTTTTGAGCTTATGCAGCGCCTCGGCAAGTTGCAGGCCCGAGGCACCGGGCATCGAGATATCGAGAAACACGACATCCACGCGGCTTTCCATAAGCATCTCGATGGCGGAGCGGACGCTCGACGCCTCCGTGATCGTGCCGATCTTGCCCGTTTGCTCGAGCAGGAAGCGAAGCTCCGAGCGAGCCGGCGCCTCATCATCCACAATCATCGCACGCAGCATAGGGATAAAACCTTTCGTCAACTAACTACGCCGGGCATCCGTCGCATGACGTTGAGCCCGTAGCCTTTTATTTTACTCTTGAATGTCAAAGATGCTCTCTGACAAATCAAGATGAAGGAGCACTTTGGTGCCCTTGCCCGGCGCCGATTCGACACGCGTATAGGAGTGCGGCCCATAAAAGCGATGGATGCGCTCCGAAATATTGTGCATGGCCACACCGGCGCCGCCACCCTGGGGAGAGCTGGCGTCGGGACGGGCAGAGCGCTCGTCAAACAGTCTGGCGGCGGTACCCTCATCCATGCCCACACCATTATCGGCCACGGCAATCAAGATTGCATCCTCGCCGTCTTGGTGAACGGTCACGTCGATCCTCAGGGCGTCGTCATCGCCCATACCATGACGTACGGCGTTCTCGACAATCGGCTGGATCACGAACGCCGGCACCAGCGTATCTTCCACGTCCTCGGACACATCGAACGTCGCAAGCACGCGGTCCTCGCCAAAGCGGGCCTTCTCAAAGGTAAGGTAGCGCTTGGTCTGTGCGACCTCGCGCGAGACCGGAATAAGCGATCCCGAGTTGTCGAGCGTGGCACGATAGAACGATGAGAACTCACGAAGCAGTTCGCGGGCCCGCAGCGGGTCGGTGCGCGTAAACGATGCAATGGTGTTCAGCGTGTTGAACAGGAAGTGCGGGTTAATCTGCGCCTGCAGCGCACGCACCTCGGCGCGCGCCGTGAGCTCCTTTTGCACCTCGAGCTCGTGGATGGCGAGCTGTGTGGACAAGATCTCGGCAAAGCCCGAGGCAAGCGCGTACTGGGTACGGTCAACGGCGCGCGGGGTCTTGTAGTAGAACTTGAGCGTGCCGACGGTACGATCGCCCACCTTGATGGGGGCGATAATGCCGGCGGGGACTTGGTTGTGCGAACCGTCCGAGCCCACGACATCCACCATCCGGTTGAACGACTGCACGATGCCATGTTCGATAACGTAGCGTGTGGCAAGCGTGTGGATGGGAGAATCTGGCAGTAGTTTTTCTTCAAACTCGCCCGCGCAGGCAAGCACGTTGTCCTCGTCGGTGATGGCCACCGTCATGGCGCGCGTCTCGGGCAAAATGCGCCGGCACACCAAACGCGCCGACTCCTGCGTCAGACCGCCCTTAATGTCCTCGAGCATGGCCGAGGCCACCGAGAGCGTCTCCTCGGTGTACTGGGAGCGCACCGAATCGGGATTGAGCGTCAAAAAGATAAAGATGCACAGAAAGATGCACAGCAGCGCGCAGGCAATCACCGTGGCGATCGGCTCGATACCGGTCACCAAGGCAAAAATAAAGTACACCAGCACGCAAATGGCGCATGCAACGGCAATGATGCGAAAGATTGATATTGAACTATCGCGCTGGGCGCGGCGGTCGATCATTCGGCCCCCTCCAGGATACTGATCAGTTGTGCGTCACGCCAAAGCCCGTCCATGATCTTGGGCCAAAAGCTCTGGAAACGCAGGTAGCTTGCAGCGTTTTGGCGCGCATAGGCCTTTGCCTCGCCGATACCATGGCGCCAAATGCGCAGGTAGCCCTCATGCTCGCGGGTAAACACGCTGCGGACCATAGCGGTCTTGCGCACGCGGTCGTCGAGCTCGCGCGAAATCCACGGGCCCGGGTAGGGCATGAGCGATGCCGCCGTAACGGGGATGAGCTCCTTTTGATGCGCGGCGAACGTCAACTTGGCCCGTTCGTAGTACCAACGGTATACATCCTGCATAAAGCGCGGTGAGCGCTTTTCGGACTCCGGAGGCAGATGGCGCACGGTCCACTCGTTATCAAACCACACGTCGTAGCCAAACATACGCATGTTAAAGAGGTAATCCAAGTCCTCGCCGCGGGTGATAAACGGGTCAAAGGCCACACGCGTAAAGGCGCGGGCGTGCAGGGCCATCAGGCCGCCGCACACGTAGTTGGAGCGCGAGATGCGGGTGCCCGAGAGCGCCTTTTTCATCCAACGGTTGAACTCGATGCGCTTGGTCCACCAACGATGGCAGATGCCCGCCTTGTCCGTGGGAGCCAGCGGCGAGCCGTCGCGATCGTAGAAATAGCCGCTCTTGACCAAGATCGGCAGGCCCTGACGCGTCTGCTGACCCAGCGCGTAGGTCGCGCGCTTCATAAAGTCGGCATCGATGACAGTCTCATCGTCATCCAAAAAGATAACCGCGTCATGCCCCAGCACAGCGGCACAAGCTAGCCCCATGTTGCGGATGGCACCGTAGCCTCGCAGGCTCACGCACTCGCCCGAACCCTTAGGCGCGATCTGAGCAACCCGGTCTGCGATGCGCGAGGCCTGGGTGTTGGTGACAACGGTGACCTTGAGCGTGGGATGCGCGTCGACAATCTCGTGCACGCGCAGCGACACATCGGCTGTGGCAGAAACGGGACAGACCACCAAAAGGATGATGCGCGGGATGTCACGTACCTGCTCAAGCGAGGCCAGGCAGCGGTCGAGTTCGGGATTGTCGGCGTTGAGTCGCGTCGAATGGTCATAGGTGCCAGGGGCGTTTGCGCAAGCGTCATCGCCCGCCCAATACGTTGGAATCACGACCGTGGCGTTCATGCCTTACCCTCCCTGCAACACAAAAACGGGACGCCGCCAAACACAGGCGACGCCCCGCGACCTAGCTGATTCCATCATACCCACTTGGGCAAATCATTGCTCGCAAGTCGCAATGTTTATTGCGGATAACCCCAAAAGAGTACCGTGGACAGGCACAATAGCCGCTCGCTCCTATGCGGCATGCTCTGCCGCCCGAGTCATGCGGGACAGGCGGACCAGTAGCATAAAGCCAACGACCAGCAGCACGCCAATGGAAAGGACGCCCAGCGACGGGTTGCCGGTCAGCGAGGTGACGACCGACACCAGGAAGGTGCCCATAACGCTTGCATAACGACCAAAGATGTCAAAGAAGCCGTAGTACTCGTTGGACTTTTCCTTGGGGATAATGCGGCCAAAGTAGCTACGGCTGAGCGCCTGCACACCGCCCTGGAACAGGCCGACCATAATGGCAAGCACCCAGAATTCAAAGGCGGTCTTTAGGAAGAACGCGGCGAACAGCACAATCCCCATGTAGGCGGCGACCGCCACCAGGATCATGTTGAGCGTGCCCACGCGTCCGGCGAGCTTGCCGTAGATGATGGCGGACGGAAAGGCCACGAACTGCGTAACGAGCAGCGCCAGCACCAGCTGCGTCGAATCGATGCCCAAGGCCGATCCGTAACTGGTGGCCATGGAAATGACCGTGTGCACACCGTCGATATAGAAGAAGAACGCGATCATGTAGACCAGCACGGTCTTATTGTGGGCAATCTCGCGCATGGTGTGTCCGACCTCGGAGAACACACCGCCCACGATGTGGCCGATGGTGTCCTCGGGACCGCGCTCGCGACCGTACTTTTGCTTATAGGTGCGAATGAGCGGCAGGGTAAAGATGAGCCACCAGGCACCAGTGATGATAAACGACAGACGCGTTGCCAGCATGGTGGGGACGCCAAGAGCGGGGCCACCCATAATGAGCGCCAGGCAGATGATAAACGGCACGGTGGAACCGATGTAGCCCCAGGCATAGCCCGAGCTGGACACGGCGTCCATGCGCTCGTCGGTGGTAATGTCGGGCAGCATGGCGTCGTAGAACGTCATAGAAGAGTTAAGGCCGATGGTGCACAGCACGTACACGGTCAAAAATGCCATGGCGGACATTGGGATAGCCTGCGCCAGGCAAAGAACCAGACCCGTGAGGAAGAAGCCCAAGAAGAACTTGATCTTGTTGCCGGCGTAATCGGCAAGCGCGCCCAGAATGGGCATGAGCATGGCAATGACCAGCGAGGCAATCGTCTGCGCGTTGCCCCAAGCGACCACCAGGTCTGCTGAGGAAGCACCGGTATTGATGGCGTTAAAGTAGATGGGCACCACCGAGGTATTGAGCAGCACGAGAGCCGAGTTGCCCACATCGTACATAACCCAGTTACGCTCGAGCTTGGTGTATTTCATGGACAGGGCCCCTTCGTATTCGCCCGATATGCAGTTAGTTCATCGTACCCCAATTGTCCAGAGGCGCCGGTAAGGATTCGGCAAAGGGGCACGCACGGGCCCTACTCCTCGCGGTCGAACTCCTCGTCGGCGTCGAGTACGCGGCCACTGTAGTTGATATGACCGGTCACGGCTTCCATGTCGTCGGTCTCGATAAAACGGGCGACGGTGAGCTCGTAATCGACCAGCGCGCGCTCAAAGACCTCGGGGAAGCTCTCAGTCGAGACCTCATCGGTAAAGGGGTTCTTCCATGCCAGGTGGCCCAGGTTGCCGGTGCGCTCGGGCAGCTCCGTCGTCACGCGATGGGCAAGGCCGTCGAGCAGCGAGTAGTCGTGCACCAAGCCCTCAACCAGGGCAATCGCACGCGTCTTTACCGAGCCGACAGGCTCAATGGCACGATAGAGCATCTGCATGTCCGAGACGGCGCCGGCGTACTCCCCCGCCGGGATGTCGATACCGTACACGCGCCCGGCGACATAGCTCATCAGCACACCGGCCACGCGATTGATGCGGTCGGTGGTGACGATCTCGCCCGCCGGCGGATAGTCCTCGACCGTGGCACCGTCGCGCTTGAGCTGCAGCATCAGCACATCCAGATCGCTTTCGAGCACGGCGTGAACTTGACCGCCCGAAGCCTCGAGCTCGGGGTCGGACTCAACAATGCCAAACTGCTGCTCGTAGACAAAGGGGTGGGCATTGCGGTCGAGCACATAGTGCGACAGCAGGCCCAGCGCAAACGCGCGACCCAGATTGGCATCGCGCGGCTGCAGGTGCGACACGCCATCGCGCAGGCATGAGAACTGGCGCGACATGCGCGAGCGGTGCATGACCTGAGCAAGCGACGTACTGTCGGAAATGCGCGGCGTGAGCATGTGGAAGAAGAACGGGTCGGGACCCTGGTTGCCCAGGATAAAGGCGATGCGCTCCTCGTCGGACGTGATAACGCCCTGCGGAAGACGGTCGATGCTTTCCTCGCCAAACAGATGATGCGTAATGAGCGCGGGCATAATGATCCTTTCGATTTCATTCGATGTCACCCATTATGCCCACCGCACGGTCTTGCCAAACCTGCGGCGGTAAACGATGGCATGCAGACTGCCTACGCAAGTCCCAAGTGCGCCTTGACCTCGGCAGCGCGACGACGGGACACAGGCACCGTCGAGGTTACGCGATCGAGCCTGAGCTCCATAAGACCCGTGGAACCGATCTCGACATTATGCACGTCTTCCAAATTGACCAGGTAGCTGCGGTGGACACGGATAAAGCCCTCGGAGGCCAAGCGTCGCTCGAGCGAGGAAATCGACTCATTGATCAGGTATGTTCCCTCGGCGCAGACGGCGTTGCAAAAATCGGCACGCGCCTCAAAGTAGCAGACATCCGCCACGGGAATGAACACCCTTTTGCCCCCACGATCCACCGTCAGGCGCAAAGGCTGGCGCGGAGCATGGACGACACGGCGAGCGCCCAGGGCAGTCTCGATCTTATCGAGTGCCTTTGACAAGCGGGCATCCTCGACCGGTTTGACGATGTAATCGACAGCGTCGAGGTTATAGGCATCGGCCGCATACTCGGCAAATGCCGTCACAAACACCACGACCGGCGGCGTCTTTAGGTTCTGCAGCGTCTCGGCAAGCTCAATTCCCGAGCGACCGGGCATGGTAATGTCTAAAAACAGCACGTCGGGCTTGTTCGACAGAATCGACTCCACGGCTTCGGTGACATTGCCCGCCTCGGCAATCTGACCCACACGCGTATCCTTTTCCAACAGATAGCGTAGCTCAGCCCTAATGGGAGGCTCGTCATCAACCACCAGGATGTTCCAACCTTCGGACATATGCGCTTCCCCTCTTTTTTTCTCTCAATCCAACCGCGCGCTACACCTTCATCGGCGCCGGCTCATGCGGCTCGCCGTTCAGCTCGACGATGACCTGCGTTCCCACGCCCTCCTGGGACTTCACGCGCATGCCAGAATCTTCCCCGTAAAAGAAATGGATGCGCTGAAGCACGTTGAAGAGCGCCAGGCCGCAGCCTCGCTTGATGGAGCCGTCGGCGGTAATGCTCTCGGGCTCCTCTCGGCGATGCTGCTCAAACAGGTGCGCGCAGACTTCTTCGCTCATACCGATGCCGTCATCTTCGACGATGATCTCCAGACCGTCATCGGTCTCAAAAGCCCTAACACGAATAGAAAGCGGCTCGGTCTCGCGCTGCGCATGCTTGATGCAGTTTTCGAGCAGCGGCTGCAAGATAAACGGCGGCACCATGCTGTCGCGCACCTCAAAGTCGATATCGACCGAGACGCGCAGACGGCCGTCGCCATACCGGGCCTGCATAAGGTTGATGTAACGAGTGCCCTGTTCCACCTCGTGCTCGAGCGTTGTGAGGGTATCGGAATCGGACAGTGTCTGACGGTAGTAATTGGAAAAGTCGATGAGCAGCGACCTGGCCTTGTCCGGCTCGGTACGCACGAGCGACACGATGGTGCTGATGGTGTTAAACAGAAAATGAGGATCGACCTGCGATTGCAAGGCGCGCAGCTCCACGCGAGCTGTAAGCTCGTCCTGGCGCTCGAGCTCAAAGCTCGCAAGCTGCGTGGAAATGAGGTCGGCAAAGCCCGAGGCAAGCGCCGTCTGGCGCATATCGATGCTGCTCAGACGGGGATAATACAGCTCGAGCGTGCCCACGCAATGCCCGCGCACGGTGAGCGGTGCGACGATACCGGCGCGCAGGCGCGGAAAGTAGCCACCCGTCTCAGTCGAGGCATCGCGCGAAAATACGCTTTGCTCACCGCTGTTGATCACGTTGAGCGTAGTCCGCAGCACAACCGGAGTGCCCGCGGGGCATTTTGCCGAGTCCTCGCCCCAGCTCGCCAGCACCTGCTTGCCGTCGGTAAAGCAGATGGCCGAGGCAATGGTCTCGGAAAGGATGATTTTGGAAGCGCCCAGGGCCGCTTCGGGCGTAAGGCCTCGCGACGTATAGGCGAATATTTTCGATGCGATGGCGAGTGTGCGGTCGGTAGCGCTCGACGTGAGGTCGTCGGGAACGACAAAGACGTACGAGAAGAAGAAGCACAGCATGACCAAGCCGGCAATGACGACAACGCCCGGGACGGGGTTGGGATTATCGGTCAAATCCCAGATAAGCAACAGGATAAGCGCCGGAACGACAACACCGAGCAGGATGGCCTGGACCACATGCTGGGCCGTACGAAAGACCTTGGTAGAGTTGTAGCTCTTGCCCAGAATCAGCCTGTTTAAATCCACCGTCATCCCCTTTTATCTACCGCACCCATAGCAATAAAGAGGGCCGCAAGCGACCCTCTCCATTGCATTATGCAATCAAAAACTGTGTTTTACATCCAGCCATCGACAAACGGTATCTTAGGCGCTGTATTTGTTGGCCTCGCCAAAGGTGCCAGCCTCGACGATCCAGCCGTCCTTCATGATGACGTCCATGTTGTCGGTGTTGAGCACGTGAATGTCAGCGGCGACGTCACCGTTGACGACCAGCAGGTCGGCGCACTTGCCGGCCTCGATGGAACCGGTCTCGTCCTCGATGTGGCACATCTTGGCACCGTTGAGGGTGGCACAGGTGATGGTCTCGACCGGGGTGAAGCCGATCTTGTCGACGAACTCGTACATCTCCTCGATAGAGCAGGTGCCGTACGGGGTGACGAAGGAGAAGGAGTCGGAGCCGATCGTCATGACGACGCCGCGCTTCTTGGCCTCGCGCAGGCAGTCGTAGTTGCGCTGCAGCTCCTTCTCGACCAGGGTGCCCTCGTACTTGTCGTGCAGCTCGGGGACGTAGACGGGCGGATAGGTGGCGTACCAAGTGGGCAGGAAGGCGATCGTCGGGGTGAAGAAGGTGCCCTGCTCGGCCATGAGGTCCATGGTGCGCTCATCGATATCGAAGCCGTGAATCAACTGCTCGCAGCCAAAGCGAACGGAATCGTAGGCAGCGGCGTGGTTGTTGTAGCAGTGGCTCCACACGGGGATGCCGACCATCTTTGCCTCTTCGACCACGGCCTGGATCTCCTCGGAGCAGTAGTGCTGGTCGCGGCCGGAGTCCCAGCGCCAGATGCCGCCACCGGTAGCCCAGATCTTGATGGCATCGGGGTTCTCGCGCAGGCGACGACGGACGGCCTTACGCAGATCCCAAGGACCATCGACCTGATCGCCCCAGGGGTGCGATTCCTTGTTGAGCTCCTGGCTGCAGTGGTGGGAGTCGCCGTGGCCGGCAACGCGGCAGAAGCCAAGGCCGGTTGCCAGAACGCGCGGGCCCTTGAAGACGCCCTTGTCGATGCAGTCGCGGATCTGGATACCAAAGCGACCGATCTCGCAGACGGTGGTGAGACCGTGGGTGAGGCAGTCGTAGGCCTGCTTGACGGCGACGGCCTGCTTCTCGAGGAGCGGCTGCATGACCCAGTCGGTGTCATCGTCGGTCAGGTTGCCCGAGAAGTGCAGGTGGGTGTCGATCAGGCCGGGAAGGACGGTCTTGCCGGCGGCGTCGATAACCTCAACGCCCTCGGGAAGGTCCTGCATGACACCGGCGTACTCGATCTTGCCGTTGTCGTCGACGAGAACGAGGGAGTTCTCGACCGGCTCGGCACCGGTACCGTCGATGAGCTTGCCGCCAACGATTGCATACTTAGTGGACATGGTTCCTCCTTATGGATCCATATAGTGGGCGAGGCCGCGTTGGGTTAAGGCCTCACAAAACTACCCAAGTGGTGCCGGGTTCGGTGCGCGGGAGAGAGGGCCCCGCGCACCCGATCCGCCCCGGCTAGGCGTTATTTTTTGCGGGAATTGGTGAAGGCCATGAGGGCCAGGCCAACAGCCAGCCAGCCGATCACGATGCTCCACTCCACCATGTTGAGGGAGGCGGGAGAGAACGGGATCACGAGCAGGCCAATGATGGTGCCGCAGGCAACGATAGCGAGGCTGATGCCAAACTTGCCGCCGGGCACCTCGTAGGGACGAGGCAGGTCGGGCTCGGTGAAGCGCATACGCAGGCAAGCGAGGGCGACCATGCCGCAGGAGAAGATGAAGGCGAGGGCCGACACGTTGGTCAGAGGGATGAGCATGTTCTTGCCCAGGAACGGACCGACGACGGTGATGACGCCCAGAACGACGCAGGCGAGCTTGGGAGCGCCGGACTTGGGATCGACCTCGGCGAACTTCTCGGGCAGCTGACCCTTGCGGCCCATGGCGAGCATGATGCGGCTCGTGGCGCCGTAGAAGGAGTTCATCGGGCCCATGGGTCCAAGCGTGGCGATGACGAGCATGGCCAGGTACAGGAGCATGTTGATGCCCTTGAGGCAGGCAAGCGCGGGAACCGGGCTCTTAACAAACTCATGCCAGTCGAGGATGGTGCCGAACGAGTAGATGCAGACCATGTAGAAGCCGCCGGCGGCCAGCAGAGCCAAGGAGATGATCTTACCGAACTTGTTCCAGTTGAGGCCCTCGGCTGCTTCCTCAGCCTGCTGAGGAATGGTGTCGAAACCGGCGTAGAAGAACGGGGTCAGAACCAGGACCGACACGATGCCGGCGAACAGGCTGGTGCCCTCGGTAGCGGGCTTGCCGCCACCAGCGCCGGTGACCTGGGAGAACACGGGCATGGCGTGTTCCGGCGAACCGGTGAACAGCGAGACGCCCATGGCGAGCAGCATGCCGCAGAGCAGGGCCTTGGTCAGGAAGGCCTGGAGCTTGGCGGCCGAGCTGGCACCGCGGAAGTTGAGGAAGATGACGTAGACTGCAAAGCCGAGCGCGATCAGCGTCGGGAACAGGTAAACGTCGGCGCCCAGGATGGTATAGAGCTTAACGGCACGCAGCCACTCAAGACCGGGCAGGCTGCCGAACATCTCGGACACGAGGGTCGAGATAGCGATTGCCTCCCACGGGCACAGGATGCCGTTGCCCAGGGCCAGGAGCCAACCGGTGATATAGCTCAGCGTACGGCCAAAGCTACGATCGACATACTCGACAATGCCGCCCGAGATGGGGATAGCAGCCGTGAGCTCACCGAAAACAGCTCCGACGGGCACGAGGAAGATTGCACCCAAGAGGAATGCGATCATAGCGGGAACGGGACCGCCGCCCACGACCATCCAGTCGCCGACCTGCAGAACCCAGCCAGTTCCGATGATGGCACCGAAACCGATGGTGAAGAAGTTCCAGAGCGAAAGCGTTTTCTTCATGCCGCCGTTACCTTCGACTGCAACTTCTGCGTTCTTGTCCGCCATTGTTCCCCTCCTTTCCTTATTGACGCCTCTTTGGCGTCACCCCTTGCGCGGTCTGTTTTGCCGCGCGCTTTTATTTCGTGGCTTTACAATACGGCCTTGGCACAGCAGCGCCGCTTGTGGCTCGACCGAAGGCAGAACTGCAAAACGAGCGGCGCCGTTTTTGGGACGAACGGCACGGTTTGCCGCTCATTGTTGTCGCCCGTCCGACGGGCGTACGCTCATCGGACGCATATAGAGATGTTTTTGAGGCCGTGTGTTTTGCGCCTTTCGTACCGTTTACCGAGCTTTTGACGCGCGGACCCATTTGTTGCACATCTTTTTTGTAGGATAGACAGGTTATACATGAGACAAGGCGGTACGAATGGCATACGGATACAACGACGGTGATCAACGGCGACAAAGCGTTCGCCTTGCTGGCCGCACCACGCCGACGCCCAGAAGTGCCACGAGCAGCAATCCGCAACGCCCTCAAGAGCAACCCAAGCCTTCGTCTCGGCAGCAGACAAACAGAACACGGCAGAGTGGCCGTCCGAGCACGGGCACAAGCGCACAGCAAGATAGCCGCTTGGGCGCGCGCACTCGACAGCGCCAAGCCGAGGTTCCGCAACTGCGCCGCAACGGCGCACGTCAGCCCGGCAGCCATATCAACCGCTTCTTTTCGCATCCCCAAGGCGGACGCGACGGCAAGCCCTACCGCTCGACATCGTACGTGAATGCCCCCGCCCTGCCGGCTCGTCGGCTTTGCCTCGCACTGTGCTCTATCCTCATCTGTCTGGTCTTTGTGCTTATGAGCTCCTGTATGTCCCACGGCTCGGCCGGTCTCGAGCCCACCGCCGAGGACAAGCTGCTCAAGGCCCCCGTCGCGCCCGGTTATTCTTTCGCCTTTTCGACCCCGCGCTCGCAATGGCAAGCCGGCACGATGCCCCATATCTATCAGATCGACCCTGCATGGTCGGAGCTGCCTTACGCCGGCGGTACCATCCGCCAAAATGCTTGCGGGCCTACGTGCCTCACCATGGTCTATATCTTTAAGACGGGACGCACCGATATGACTCCCGTCGATATGTGCGCGCTTTCCGAGGCAGGCAATTACGCCCCCACCGGTGCAACCGAATGGTCGTTTATGACGAGCGGTGCGTGGCAGTTGGGACTTAACGGAACGGAGCTTCATAACGATCGCGACTCGATGACTCAGGCGCTGCGTTCGGGAGCGCCCGTCATCGCCGCCGTTCGGCCGGGCACCTTTACCAACGTGGGCCACTACATTGTGCTTTACGGTATTGACGACGCCGACCAGATTGAAGTCTTCGATCCCAACTCGGCCAGCCGCAGCGCCCGACGCTGGGGCGTCGTAGAGGTCCTCAACGAAGTCGAAGCCATGTGGGCCTACTACTAGTCATTGGGCACTCATTGGGGACAGACTTAAATGAGTACCTGGGAAACTGTGCCCCGCTTTGGACACTCATTGTGGGATGCGCTTTCCGCAGTTGATCGGTGCCACGCATTTAAGTCTGTCCCCAATGACCAGCCCTAGGCTGCCGGCAGGAAAGGAACGTCCCTAAGTGCCGGGTTGAAACAAAAGCCCCGCAGTCGGAGCGGACTGCGGGGCTCATGAAGAGAGGCTAGTTTGTGGGCGCCTTGCCTGGCGCCCACGAGAGAGGCAACGGAGTAGAGACTACTCGTGGATGCGGGTACCGGAGAGGCCGGCCATGGTCTCGGCGGCCTTGTCCAGGGCGCCGATGATGCATGTGCGGCCCTTGCGGGAGCGGGCGAACTTGATGGCGGCGCGGACCTTGGGCTCCATGGAGCCCTTGCCGAACTGACCCTCATCGGCCAGGCGCTCGGCCTCGTCGGCGGTGAGGTCCTCGAGCTCCTCCTGGTTGGGCTTGCCGAAGTTGATGGCGACATGCTCGACGGCGGTCAGCAGGAACAGAACGTCGGCATCGCAGTCCTCGGCCAGCAGCTCGCCGCCCAGGTCCTTGTCGATGACGGCGGGAACGCCCTTGTAGCAGCCCTTGTTCTCGTAGTCGCGGACGACGGGGATGCCGCCGCCACCGCAGGCGATGACGATGAACTCGTTGTCGAGCAGGTTGAGGATGGAGTCGGCCTCGACGATCTTCTTGGGGTCGGGGGAGGCGACGACGCGACGCCAGCCGCGGCCGGAATCCTCGACGAAGACCTTGGAGGGATCCTCGGCCATGAACTCCTTGGCCTGCTCCTCGGTGTAGAAGGGGCCGATCGGCTTGGTCGGGTTCTTGAACGCGGGATCATCCGGGTCGCACTCGATCTGGGTGACGACGGTGGCGGCGTGCCAGCGCTTGTAGCGCTTGTGCATCTCGCGGCCGATGCCCTGCTGCAGGTGGTAGCCGATGTAGCCCTGGGACATGGCGCCGCACTCGGGCAGCGGCATCTCGGGGGTGCCGATGGCGTCGTGGGCGGCGGCGAAGGCGTTCTGGATCATGCCGACCTGCGGGCCGTTGCCGTGGGTGATGATGATCTCGTTGCCCTGCTCGATGAGGCCGAGGAGGGCGTGGGCGGTGTTGCTCACGGCCTCGATCTGCTCGACGGGGTTGTTGCCGAGGGCGTTGCCGCCGAGGGCGACGACAATACGATCGGGCTTTCCGTACGGTTTACTCATAGTGTTCGTTCACTTCCCAGCTACTAGCGAAGCGTCGCGTACATCATGGCCTTAATGGTATGCATGCGGTTCTCGGCCTCCTGGAACACGCGAGACTGCGCGCTCTCAAAGACCTCGTCGGAAACCTCCATCTCGGTCACGCCGAACTTCTCGGCAATCTCGGCGCCGATGGTGGTCTGCGTATCGTGGAAGCTCGGCAGGCAGTGCATAAAGATGGCGCCGGGGTTTGCCTTGGCCATGACCTCGGGCGTTACTCGATAGGGAGAGAGAAGATCGATTCGGCTCTTCCACAGCTCCTCAGCCTGGCCCATACCGACCCAAACGTCCGTATAGATCACGTCTGCATCCTTGACGCCCTTGTCGATATCCTCAGTGAGCTGGATCGTGCAGCCATTCTGAGCGGCGATCTCCTGGCAGCGCTCAAGAAGCTCGGGATCGAAGTGCGTGGCGCCCTCGACATCGCCCTTGGGTCCGCAGGAGCAGAAGTTAATGCCGAGCTTGGCGCAGATAACCATCAGGGAGTCGCTGACGTTGCCCTGCTCCTTGCCCATGTAAGTGAGCTTCATGCCGCGCGTGTCGCCGAACTCCTCACGCATGGTGAGAATATCGGCAAGAGCCTGGGTGGGATGGTACTCGTTCGTCAGGCCGTTCCAAACGGGAACGCCGGCCTTGGCGGCAAGCTCCTCGACAATAGACTGATCGGAGCCGCGATACTCGATGCCGTCATACATACGACCGAGTACGCGGGCGGTATCCTCGATGGACTCTTTCTTGCCCATCTGCGACGAGCCGGGGTCGAGATAGGTCACGCCCATACCCAAGTCCATACCGCCGACCTCGAAGGCGCAGCGCGTGCGCGTGGAGGTCTTCTCAAACAGCAGGACAATGTTCTTGCCCTCAAGAAAGCGGTGCGGATAACCGGCGCGCTTCATATCCTTGAAGTTCTTTGAGAGGTCGAGCATGTACTCGATTTCCTCGGACGTAAAGTCAAGCAGGGTAAGAACGCTTCGACCAGAAAGATTAAGAGCCATGATTTGAGTCCTTTCGGTTGTTGGAACACACAAGGGGGATGGGCGGCGCGGACGCACGCACGCCGCCCAGATACGCTAACGCTGACTAGATTTCCTCACGCCAGAACGGCATGGTCATGCAACGCGGGCCGCCGCGACCGCGAGAAAGCTCCTCGGAGGGGGCGACGAGCAGCTCGACGCCGGCCTTGTAAAGAGCATCGTTAGTGACAACGTTGCGCTCATATACGCAGACCTTGCCCGGCGCGACCGCAAGAGTGTTGGAACCATCGTTCCACTGCTCACGAGAAGCCTCGATCGGGTCGCCACCACCGCACTCAATCATGGTGATGTGGTCCATACCCGTCGCAAGCTCGAGGATATGCTGCAAGGTGCCCTCGAGTTCCTCGATACGCACCTCCCCCTCCGTATCGCCCTTGGTCAGGCGGTAGGCACGAAGCGTCTGGTAGATGCCGGGATAAACCGTGAACTTATCGCGATCGACCTGCGTGCAAACGGTGTCGAGATGCATGTAGGCATAGCCGTGCGGAATCTTGATGGCATAGATGTTCTCGATTTCGGCCTCATCAGAACCCCAGAACATATTCTTGGCGAGCTCATCGATGGCCGCAGTCTGGGTACGCTCGGAAATACCGATGGCGAGCGTCTTGGCGTTGATGTTGAGGATATCGCCGCCCTCGATATGCCACTCGCTGTTGTGGTCGTACCAGATGGGGCTACCGGCGTAATCGGGATGGTTGCGGAGCACCGTTTCGTAGAAGATAACCTCGCGGTTGCGCTGATTCCAGTACATGCGGTTCATGGTAGCGCCCTTGCCCACGACGGCCAGGGGGTCACGGGAGAAATACGAGGCGGGCATGGGGAAGAGGACCATGTCGTCGCCCTTCAGCTCGTCGCCGTCCAGGCTGGCAAGAGAGCCGCCGACATGCGGGATCTCGAGGTCGCGCACATACAGTCCGCCCATAGCCGTAAGGACAAACTCCTTGTTGTCCTTGATGGAATCGAGCTTCTCGACAACCGCCTGGCGAAGAGCAGCGTTCTTGATACCCGACTCGTCCATGAACTTTCCCATGAACTGAGCACGCGCGCCCTCGACCTTATCGAACGTCTCGGCAACCAGGTCTTCCATATAGACGACCTCGGCACCAGCGCCGCGAAGAAGGTCGGTAAACTGATCGTGCTCCTTCTGGGCATAGTCCAAATAGAACGCGTCGTGAATCCAGACGCGGTCGAAATCCTCCGCCTTCATGTTTACAAGATCCATACCGGGGCGATGGACGCATACCTTCTTAAGGGCGCCAATCTCGCTATGAACGTTCAGTCCTTTGTTCATCTCTATCCTTCTTTCTTACAACTGTATGTAGGGTTTTGCTTTTACGGCAGGGGGATAAGGCCCGAAACCGCAGTGAATGCCATGCAGATAACGCTCACGACCAGGAAGAATTTCCAAGCAACCTTCCACCACTGGCCAAGCGGAATCTTGCAGACGCCAAGACCGGCAACGAGCATCGCGCTTGTTGGCGAAATGAGAGACATGGCCGCGCTGCCCATGGAAAGACCAGTAACTGCAGCCTCGGGGTTTAAGCCCATCAGCTCAACAAGCGGGCCGAAAATGGGAATCGTAAGAGCAGCGATGCCCGAGGAGCTCGGAACGAGGATCGACAGAAGGTTATCCACGACATAGAGGATGCTCGTAAAGATAACGGCTGGAACTCCAGTGAGAGCCGTGGCGAGCGTATTGAGAATCGTATCGATGATGAGACCGTCGTTGGCGATTACGAGGATTCCGCGGGCAAGACCGACAACAATGGCCGAGAACGCGAAGTCTGCAATTCCCTTAACGAACTCTCCCGCGATCTCCTTCTCGTTCATCCCGGAAACTACACCCGAAAGAAGGGCCATGGCCAAGAAAATCGCAGAGATTTCGTTCATGTACCAGCCCTGGGCCACCAGACCCCAAATGATGGCGGCAAGTCCAAGCACGAAAATAACCATAACGGCTTTCTGCCTACCGGTGAACTCGCTATCGAGGAGATTCTCGTCCGCACCAAACTCTTTGCGCTTCTCGATGTCATCGTGGAAAGCTGGGGATGCCTCGGGATTCTTCTTAACCTTGAGGGCATACATCACAACCCATGCGATGGCAACTGCAGTGAGCACGACAAGGGCGATAGTACGCAACCAAAGCTGGGGGTTGCCCTGGATACCGAGGATGCCCTGGGAAATCAGGACGTTGAACGGGTTTACGGTAGATGCGATGTATCCGATACGGGCACCCACAAACACCGTCATGAACGCCGTAATTGAGTCGAAGCCCATGGCCATCATGATCGGCATAAGAATCGCAAAGAACGGAAGTGTTTCCTCTGCCATACCAAAGGTGCTGCCACCCAAGGCAAAGAGCACCATCAGAATCGGGATGATGAGGACGTCCTTGCTCTTGAACTTCTTCACCACTCGAGCAACACCGCTCGTGATGGCTCCGGTCGCCGTGATGACCTGGAAGGAACCTCCCACGATCAAAATGAACGCAACGACCTCGACCGCTTGCTGGATGCCGATCGCAGGAGCCTCAAGCACTTCGAAGACACCTTGGCGAAGATCGACCTCGTTGCCGTCCTCGTCCGTATAGACCTTATCGACAGGCGCATAGGTGCCCGAAACTGTTACCTCGCGGCCGTTAACCTCCTGGCGTTCAAACGAACCCGAAGGCACGACCCAGGTCAGAACGGCAAATACGGCCATCAAGACGAGAATGATGGTGTATACGTGCGGAACTCGAAAGGCACGCTTCTTTTCTGTCTCTGCCATCTCTCCTCCTTAATTCAGGGGTTTTTCGTTGCCGGCAAAGCCATTGTGTCATCGCGCAAAACACCCTTCCGCCCCATCGCCCGCCAGCGAAAGCCATCGGCCCGTAAACGGCCTTTAGATTGATGTAATTCGTCAATTTACTTTGCTAATTGATGTTTAACATCAATTAGCAGCTCTGTTCGTGCCATTCACCTGTGACAGATATGATGTAAATTGAAACAATCTCGTAATGTGCCACTATGGAAGCAATAAATACTCATCGCCAAAGCGAGGTCACATGTCCGCATTGCATGTTCAAAACGAAATAGGAAAGCTAAAAAGGGTCCTCCTGCACTGTCCCGGCCCCGAAACGTGCAACTACCCCGACGGGCAGTTCAATCGAGTCTTTACGCTGCGCCCTTCTAGCAACTCATTTGATCTTGAAAAGGCTCTTAGGGAGCATCATGCTTACTCGGCGATGCTCGAGCACGAAGGAGTAGAGATTCTCTATCTCGAAAACCTTCTTACCGAAGCCCTTGATGCGACAGAGCAGGCGCGCCACTCTTTTATCGATAGCTACATTTCAGAATGCGGCGCGCGGGGCATTGAGCTCGAATCTGCCATTCGCGAGTATCTTGAGTGCATCGAAGGCTCCCGTGCCCTGGCTCAAGCAGCGGTCAATGGCATCCGCTACTCCCAGGTCTTCGATACGGATAAGGAGGTATTCAGCCTCGCAAAACTGACGGGAGATGCATACTCGCCCGACGACCTTCTCGTAAGCCCCCTTAACACCATGTGGTTCACTCGCGATCCGGCGAGCGTCATCGGCGAAGGCGTCACGCTCAACCATATGTACTGGCCAGAGCGCAACCGTGAGGTTATCGCCTATAAAACGATTTTTACGTATCACCCGGATTTCTGCGAGACTCCCCAGTTCTTCAAGCATGAATCGACTTTCCACATTGAAGGCGGCGACCTGCACAACCTCAACAGCGAAAACGTAGCCGTTGGAATCTCCCAGCGAACCGAACCGGCGGCGATAGACACCCTGGCAAATAACTTGCTCTGGGATGAGAACTCGACTATTGAGTCCGTATGGGCCATTCAGGTCCCCTACGATGACCTCTGCATTCATCTCGACACATATTTCACTCGCGTTGGCTACGAGACATTCCTCGTTGCCCGTGAACTTCTCGACCAAGCGCGGGTCTACCGCATCACACGGGGCAGATCGGAAAGGACAACCCGGGCGAGCCATGTCGAAGGCGGACTGAAAGAAGCGTTGAGATTGGCCCTGGGCTCAAATTCGCTGCAATTTATCCCTTGCGGTGGCTCAAATCCCGGAGCGGCAGAGGTCGAAAGGTCCAACAATGCCACAAGCACCCTTTGTTTGGAGCCCGGCAAGGTCTGCGTTTACGAAGAAAACGCCGAAACCAACAAAGCGCTGGAGCAGGCAGGTATTGAACTTGTCCCCATCTCTATCTTCGAGCTGACAAACGGCTTTGGCGGTCCCAACTGCCTCTGCCTTCCCCTCGTCCGCGCTTCATAACATGGGAACGGGTCAAAACATAAAGGCGCTTCGCAAGCGCGACCAGCTAACGCAGGAGGAGTTCGCAGCACTCATCGGCGTCTCCAAAGAAACGGTATGCCGCTGGGAAAAGGACCGCTATGCAATCCGCCGCTCAACGTTACTCAAGATAGTATCGAAATTTAACCTGCAGCTCGATGACCTCACATCTGAAACCGCAGGGCTAGCCGCAAGGCTCGACCACGAGGAGCGGAAGGGGGAATCCAGAGAAGTTATTACTGATTCCCTTTGCGATGTATTTAAAATCCAGATGAATGGAGGCAGAACGGGACTTAAACAAACCGGAACAACCGCGCTTCCCTCATCCGTATTCAAGAAACATCGCGGGTGCTTCTTTGTTCAAATGGACACGTCCGCCATGTCCAAATGCTATCCGATTGGATCTCATCTCCTCGTGGATCCCAGTCTGAAACCCTGGAACGGATGCTCCGTCCTCGCTTTGGCCGATAATTCGAGAATCGTCATACGGCGTTATAGCACCGGCACAAACACCGTGATGCTCTCATCCCACTCATATCGCACATCGGAACCGGATATTGTGCTGGACAAACGCCGAATTAGGATTCTGGGAGTCATCGTTTGGTTCCAGGCATCTCATGATCTGAGTGTTTAATCAAATTGAATCTTGCCCGCGCCCATTTGCTCACCCCTCAACAGCAAAAGCCCCGCAGTCGGAGCGGACTGCGGGGCTCATGAAGAGAGGCTAGTTTGTGGGCGCCTTGCCTGGCGCCCACGGGAGAGGCAACGGAGTAGAGGCTACTCGTGGATGCGGGTACCGGAGAGGCCGGCCATGGTCTCGGCGGCCTTGTCCAGGGCGCCGATGATGCATGTGCGGCCCTTGCGGGAGCGGGCGAACTTGATGGCGGCGCGGACCTTGGGCTCCATGGAGCCCTTGCCGAACTGACCCTCATCGGCCAGGCGCTCGGCCTCGTCGGCGGTGAGGTCCTCGAGCTCCTCCTGGTTGGGCTTGCCGAAGTTGATGGCGACATGCTCGACGGCGGTCAGCAGGAACAGAACGTCGGCATCGCAGTCCTCGGCCAGCAGCTCGCCGCCCAGGTCCTTGTCGATGACGGCGGGAACGCCCTTGTAGCAGCCCTTGTTCTCGTAGTCGCGGACGACGGGGATGCCGCCGCCACCGCAGGCGATGACGATGAACTCGTTGTCGAGCAGGTTGAGGATGGAGTCGGCCTCGACGATCTTCTTGGGGTCGGGGGAGGCGACGACGCGACGCCAGCCGCGGCCGGAATCCTCGACGAAGACCTTGGAGGGATCCTCGGCCATGAACTCCTTGGCCTGCTCCTCGGTGTAGAAGGGGCCGATCGGCTTGGTCGGGTTCTTGAACGCGGGATCATCCGGGTCGCACTCGATCTGGGTGACGACGGTGGCGGCGTGCCAGCGCTTGTAGCGCTTGTGCATCTCGCGGCCGATGCCCTGCTGCAGGTGGTAGCCGATGTAGCCCTGGGACATGGCGCCGCACTCGGGCAGCGGCATCTCGGGGGTGCCGATGGCGTCGTGGGCGGCGGCGAAGGCGTTCTGGATCATGCCGACCTGCGGGCCGTTGCCGTGGGTGATGATGATCTCGTTGCCCTGCTCGATGAGGCCGAGGAGGGCGTGGGCGGTGTTGCTCACGGCCTCGATCTGCTCGACGGGGTTGTTGCCGAGGGCGTTGCCGCCGAGGGCGACGACAATACGATCGGGCTTGCCAAGAGGCTTAGACATTGCTGGAATCCTTTCTGTAAAAGGCCTACAACCCATTAATAACCCGCGTCCGTGCAATACGCGAGTTTATTAAGGTTTATATTCTCTTTATCGCTCATTTTATTCATTTTGAAAATAGTTTAACGGTGAACGGTCGTTTTTACCCGCTCAGCGTAAAGAAGCACAGCTCACACATGTTTACGTCATCTACGTGCGACTTTATTTAATTAGAGCAGAGATTAGGCTGGATTATGCAAACTATATCTTTGCTAAACACATAACGGACACTGCAATTATTTACTCGCACTATACGAGATTCTATGCATTTGCAAGACAAGTATGCACCCCTGCAATAACACGGGGCTTTTCATCCAACAAAAGGGATAGCCAATCGCGCTTCACCCCGCGGCAAGCGACTGTGAACCAGTTGTGCTGTGCCCAAGCGTCCAAAAAATCTAAACAGGGATATTGCTTCGGCTCCCGAAGCGTGATACTTTAGCCGAGTACAGCACGGGCTGGGGCGGCAGGCATCTGTCGTGAAGTTTGGGTTCGGCGACCCCGTGGCTGTCTTCTCCTTTATCCGCCAGCGAGCCCCTTGAGCGACGGATTGAGGAGGTCCTTACTATGACAAAAATGCTCAAGATTACGCTGAATGGTGAGACGTTTCTCGCCGACATGCTCTGGGACAAAGCGCCCGAAGCATGCAGACTGTTCGAGGCGTCCTGTCCGGTCGAGTCGCGCATCTTCTCGGCAAAGATCTGCGATGCCGAGGTGACCTATCCTGTATCGGGCCCCATCGCCAACTACGAGCGCATCGAGAATCCCGTCTTTAACGAGCCGGCGGGTGCGGTGAGCTGGTACGGCGGCTGGTCTTCGATCTGCATCTTCTTTGATGTTTGCGAGCCTTTTGGCACCTGCAACATGTTTGCCCGCATCTGCGAGGCCGACCGCGAGCGCTTTGCCACCGCTTGTCGCAACATTTGGGACAATCAGGGCATGTACATCAAAAACGAAATCGTCGAGAGCGAAGCGGAGGCCTAAAGATGATGAATATCGACACCCTGTTTGTACTCGACCTTGCAGAGTACACCACTTCGCTAGAAGCCCTTGCCGACCAAATGATGCTTGAGGAGCCGCGCGATATCGACTATATGCGTCGCCGCAAGCTCGACACTGGCCGCGAGTTCGCAGTATGGAACTTTACCGTCGGCTACTGCATGAACGCTGCCGACGCCCTTTCGCTCCTGCGCGCCCAGGCAGCCGAGAACGTCAACGGCAACACCGCCGACTTGGCCACCCTCAACAACAGCGCCGCGCGCCTGTGCGACTGGTTCTCGGGCGCCTTTGACGTCACCGGCAAGATGGACGATACGACCGCCGTCCTCGCCCGCAGCCGCGACCTCTACGCCCAGGTCGAGACCCATGAGCAGTTTGCCGCCCTCACCCGCGCCACCGAGCGCTATCTGGTCCAGCTGCAATTTTGGGTCGATCGCCAGATTCCCTGGCCGGCCATCAGCGACCTGGTCCACGGCTACCGTCTGCGCACCGAAACCGGCGAGACAAGGTAAACCGGACTAGCAGCACCAACCACACCCCATCACGGGGCCCAAAGTAGTAATCAAGAGGCTGGAGACGCAAGCAACAGCGTCCCCAGCCTTTTTGCATGGCACCGGGCCGGTTCGATGGCTTTGAGACCTAAGCGAGTCTTTGCTATCTGCCAATTTTTGTATGATTTGGGTCAGTCCTATCTGCCAATTTTTGTACTTTTAGGGGCAATCCTATCTGCCAATTTTTGTCATTTAGGAGTTTTAATGCTGCCCCATAAGATCATTGATAGGCTTTTGAACTGGGAAAACAACTCCGATAAGGCGTTGTTTGTTGTCGGGTCTCCCCTCTATGCCCAAAGCAGCGCGTGGTTTCGCGGCAAAGCCGCGAAACAGCGACCGGGACAAGGCACCCCCACAGCCACGTCCTTCATTCAGCCCCACAATCCGAGGACGTAGTCGTAGCAGGATCTGAGGGCTAACCTTCGCGGACACTCCGCAGGACGAAAGAACCCCCGCCGCACGTAGTGCGCAGCGGGGGTTCTTTCATGTCCGAGGACGTCCGCGAAGGTTAGCCCTCAGATCCTGCGGTGGGAGACCTAGGCCTCGTTGTACACCGTCTTGAGCTTCAGCAGGTGAGCGTAGCGATCCATAGCGGCCTGCTCGTTCTCCTTGAAGAGCTCCTCGGCGCGCTCGGGGAAGGAACGCGTCAGCGAAGCGTAACGGGCCTCGTTCATCAGGAACTCCTGATAACCGCCCGCGGGCTCCTTGGAATCGAGCGAGAACTTCTTGCCGGCAGCAGCCTCGGGGTTGAAGCGGAAGAGGTTCCAGTAACCGCACTCGACAGCCTTCTTCATCTCGGCCTGGCAGTTCTGCATGCCGCCCTTCTTGATGGAGTGCATCTCGCAGGGGCTGTAGCCGATGATGAGGGACGGGCCGTCGTAGGCCTCGGCCTCGTGGATGGCCTTGAGGGTCTGAGCCGGGTTGGCGCCCATGGCGACCTGCGCCACGTAGACGTAGCCGTAGCTCATGGCAATCTCGGCCAGAGACTTCTTCTTGGTCACCTTACCGGCAGCGGCGAACTGAGCGACCTGGCCCAGGTTCGAGGCCTTGGAGGCCTGACCGCCGGTGTTGGAGTAAACCTCGGTGTCGAAGACGAAGACGTTGACATTGTGGCCGGAAGCCAGGACGTGGTCCAGGCCACCGAAGCCGATGTCGTAGGCCCAACCGTCGCCACCGAAGATCCAGAAGGACTTCTTGGTGAGGTAAGCCTTGTCGGCGAGGATCGCCTTGGAAGCGTCGCAGCCGCACTTCTCGAGCTCGGCAACGTAGGCAGCGGCAGCGGTCTTGGAAGCCTCGACATCGTTGACGGAGTCGATCCAAGCCTGGCCAGCGGCCTTGAGCTCGTCGGACGGACCGTCAGCGGCGATAATCTCCTGGGTGGCGGCGATCAGCTTGCGCTGAACGGCCTCGTAGCCAACGGCCATGCCCAGACCGTGCTCGGCATTGTCCTCGAACAGGGAGTTGTTCCACGCCGGGCCGTGACCGTCCTTGTCCTTGCAGTAAGGAGCGGTGGCAGCGGGGTTGCCCCAAATGGAGGAGCAGCCAGTGGCGTTGGAGATGAACATGCGGTCGCCGGCGACCTGGGTCACCAGACGTGCATAGGCGGTCTCGGCGCAGCCGGCGCAGGAGCCAGAGAACTCCAGGTAGGGCTGCTTGAACTGGCTGCCCTTGACGTTGGCCGCGATGAGCTCCTTCTTCTCGGAGACGTTCTCGACCATGTAGTCCCAAACGGGCTGCTGGTCCATCTCCTGCTCGGTGGGAACCATCTCGAGGGCGCCCTTGGGGCAGACCTTGACGCAGTTGGTGCAGCCCATGCAGTCGAGCGGGGACACGGCCATGGTGAACTTCATACCCTTGGCCTTGGGGCCCATAGCGTCGAGCGTGCGGGTAGCCTCGGGCGCGGCGGCAGCCTCGTCCTCGGTCATCGCGAACGGACGGATGGTGGCATGCGGGCACACATAGGCGCACTGGTTGCACTGGATGCACTTGGTCTCGTCCCAGTGGGGAACGACCACGGCGACGCCGCGCTTCTCGTATGCGGAGGCGCCCAGCTCAAACTGGCCGTCGGCGCAATCGACAAAGGCGGAAACGGGCAGGCTGTCGCCATCCATGCGATCGATGGGCTCGAGCAGGTTCTTGACCTGCTGGGCGATGGCGGACTTGGTCTCCTCGGAGAGCTCGACGGGAGCGGCATCCTCGGCAGTTGCCCAGTCGGCCGGAACCCCGAACTTACGGAAGGCGGTAGCGCCGGCATCGATGGCCTTGTGGTTGGCGTCGACGATGGCCTGGCCCTTCTTCATGTAGGACTTGGTAGCCGCGTCCTTCATGTACTGCAGAGCGTCCTCGGCGGGCAGGACCTTGGCCAGCGCGAAGAAGGCGGACTGGAGCACCGTGTTGGTGCGCTTGCCCATGCCGACCTTGGCGGCCAGGTCGATAGCGTCGATCAGGTAGACGTTGACGTTGTTGTTGGCGATGTAGCGCTTGGCCACGGCGGGCATGTGCTCGGCGAACTCCTCGTCGCTCCACTGGCAGTTGACCAGGAAGGTGCCGCCCGGCTTGACGTCGCGGACCATCTTGAAGCCCTTGACGATGTAGCTGGGGTTGTGGCAAGCGACAAAGTCGGCCTTGGTCACGTAGTACGGCGAGCGGATCGGGGAATCACCAAAGCGCAGGTGCGAGACGGTGACGCCGCCGGTCTTCTTGGAGTCGTACTGGAAGTAGGCCTGAACGTACTTGTCGGTGTGGTCGCCGATGATCTTGATCGAGTTCTTGTTGGCGCCGACGGTACCGTCGCCACCCAGACCCCAGAACTTGCACTCGATGGTGCCGGGAGCTGCGGTGTTGGGTGCATCCTCGGCCTCGGGCAGGCTCAGGTTGGTCACGTCATCGACGATGCCGATGGTGAACTCGCGCTTGGGCTCGTCCTTCTTAAGCTCCTCGAAGACAGCGAACGCGGACGCGGGAGGCGTATCCTTGCTGCCCAGGCCGTAACGGCCGCCGACGACCTTGATGCCCGTCTTGCCGGCCTCGTAGAGAGCGGAGACGACGTCCTGGTAGAGCGGCTCGCCGATGGAACCCGGCTCCTTGGTGCGGTCCATGACGGCAATCTTCTTGACGGTCTCGGGAAGAACGTCGACAAAGTGCTTGATGGAGAACGGACGGAACAGGCGAACCTTGACCAGGCCGACCTTCTCGCCGTGAGCGTTGAGGTAGTCGATGACTTCCTCGAGCACGTCGCAGAAGGAGCCCATGCACACGACGACGCGGTCGGCATCGGGAGCGCCGTAGTAGTTGAACAGGCCGTAATCGGTGCCGAGCTTCTCGTTGATCTTCTTCATGTAGCCCTCGACGACGGCGGGAAGCTCGTCGTAGACCTTGTTGCAGGCCTCACGGTTCTGGAAGAAGATATCGCCGTTCTCGTGGCTGCCGCGGGTGTGCGGGTGCTCAGGGTTGAGCGCGTGGTCGCGGAAAGCCTGGACGGCGTCCATGTCGCACATCTCGGCCAGATCCTTGTAGTCCCACATGGCGACCTTCTGGATCTCGTGGCTGGTGCGGAAGCCGTCGAAGAAGTTAAGGAACGGGGTCTTACCCTCGATGGCGGCAAGGTGAGCCACCGGCGAGAGGTCCATGACCTCCTGGACGTTGCCCTCGGCGAGCATGGCGAAGCCGGTCTGACGACAGGCCATGACGTCGGAGTGATCGCCAAAAATGTTCAGGGCGTGGGAAGCGACGCAACGCGCGGAGACGTGGAAGACGCCCGGGAGTTGCTCGCCCGCGATCTTGTACATGTTCGGGATCATCAGGAGCAGACCCTGAGAAGCCGTGTAGGTGGTGGTCAGAGCACCGGCGCCCAGCGAACCGTGAACGGTACCGGCTGCACCTGCCTCGGACTCCATCTCGACGACCTTGACCGGGGTGCCGAAGATGTTCTTGCGACCCTGGGCCGCCCACTGGTCGACATGGTCGGCCATCGGGCTGGACGGCGTAATGGGATAGATTCCCGCTACCTCGGTGTACGCATACGAAACATATGCGGCCGCCTCGTTGCCGTCCATAGACTTAAACTTACGCGCCATATACCCCTCTCCTCTCATATAGGTATACAGGCCCCGGCGATCGCCGGGATGTTGGCGTGATGGGATTTACGCTGTTGCTTCCAATCATCTGGCAGGCAGGCTCAGCAGCAGGTACGTGGCGTGGAGAGAAGACATGCCGAGGCGAGGGGCAACTGATGCGCCCCACAGACCCGACCGCCCGTCTTGCACATGACCGAGCGCCGCAAAGGCCGCATGCCGGATGCTCCCGGGCACGCCCCGGCGATGGGAGGCGCCCGCAACGAAAATCCGCATGCGGGTTTATTGTACCCCGCCGTCAAGTGTAATAGCGGCAAATATAGGCGGGCGGTAAAGGTTTACCTCGACTGACCGCCAAGGGCCAAATGGTCCCTGTGTTCCCGGGCAATCGGCTCTGACGCGCCAAGGAGTGTCCCCAAGTGCCGGCAGAAAAGGAGCGTCCCTATCTGCCGGCTAGAGGGCACCGAAGAGGATGGCGTAGGTAGTGGATTCGCCGAGCTTGAGCTCGTCGCCGGGGTTGAGCTGGGCGGAGCGACCGGGCTCTACTTGAATACACACGCTCGTGGCCCCGTTTACCACCACGGTGCCGTTCGTGGATGACAGGTCCTCGACAAACCATGTGCCAGAATCGTCGCACCAGATATGGGCATGGCGGGCCGAGACGTCGTCGGTGATGCCGCCCTCCCCCGTTGCCAGCGCGCCGATCTCAACGCCTTCCTCACTCGGCTGAATCCAGCGCGGGACGCTCACCACGTAGCCGTTTTGCACGCACAGCAGTCCCAGCGGATGCGCCGGCGCGACCTCGTGCTCGCCCGCGACCGAAGATGTGCTCAGCGAGCGCGGCGTCGACGTGTCGCCGCCACGGGTCGCATGAGCGCGGCGGCTCGCCCGACTTGGAACTAAGGCGGGCGTGAGAGCAAACGGCATAGGGAACGAATCTTGCGGATGTACTCCTCGACGTCAGGCAGGTAAGCCCCACGAAGTCACCGGGGAGGCCCAAGCGGCCCGGCACCACTTCCAGATTCTGACCAGGGCGAGTCGTTCGCCGGTGGCTGAAGGCTCGCTCCCACCCAAAAGGGGAGATTCGCGTTGTTCCCCAATCGCTCTCGCATCTTTCATTTTGCTCGAGGTGGGCTATAAAAACTTTCCTGGTGAAAGGCGGCGATTGGTTTCCTTTCTTTCTAGAGGAGCGCGCCTGTAATCTATTTTCATCCTAAATCAAGTTAAGATCGGACCTTCCAGAGGCAAGTCGACTCAAACTGCGAGGCTCCATGTTGGAATAAAGAGCGCTGTCGAAGTGCCAACAACACAAAGCTTGCCAGTCTCAAATAGAACCTTTTGGGAGTCCGATTGGGCCGCACACCGAATCCCCGCTGGTGGTTTTTTATAGCTGCGCAACAATAAACAAGGTTAGTGCCAGTCCAGCATGAAATTGAGGAACGTATGCATTTTTTCTCAGTAAGTGATCGTCGTTACTGCTTCGATGAGGTCACTCGCAATTGCTTTCAGGTTGACCAAGCATCAGAAGATGCGCTTCGCATATTTGAAGCATCGGGAAGAACGGTCAACTCGAAGTTGCTAACAAAGTCACTTGCTGCGAAAGGCTACGACCAAACGACCATAGCAGAACTTGAAGACGACATTGATGAGTATCAACGATTGTCTGAGCGGACTTTCTTAACAAAAGACACGCCTCGAAAACTTAGATCCATCGAACTCCACGTTTCACATGCATGCAACCTTGGTTGTAGTTACTGTTTTGCCGGTAAAGGAGATTATGGAACGTCTCCTCTGCTGATGACAGACGAGATAGCCTTCAAGGCGGTCGACTACCTCGTCGCAAGTTCATCGGAAAACGAAACGCTTGCGATCGTCTTTTTTGGTGGGGAACCCATGATTAACGAGCCGCTGATATGGAAAACGGTCGACTATTCAAAAAGAATATACCCCAATAGAAACTTTACCTATTCTATTACGACCAACGGAACGCTTTTGAATGACACTGCTGTGAATTCTTTCAAGGAGCACGGGTTTTCTGTTCTGATTAGTCTCGATGGTACAGGATGCAAGCACGATGCATCGCGCCCGTACAAGACGGGAGGCGGCTCTTTCTCCGATATCGACAAAAACGTTCGTCGTTTTTCCGAGTCGTTCCCCTTCGGCGCAAGAGCGACCTTAACAAATAATAACTGTAACCTTGTTGAAGACTATCTTCAGTTTAAAGAGATGGGCTTCAGAAGGATTTACTTCTCGCCCGTGAGCTCATTCGATGAGAATATCAAACTCGACGAACACTCATTAAACAAAATCAGGGCGGGCCTAATAGATTTGGCGGATCAATATCTCAAACAGATTGATCAAGGGGAAAAGCCCTTGTTTAGAACATTGAAAACTGCAGTTGATTTGATTATGAGCAACAGGATCGCCTTTGTCGGATGCGGGGCTGGCAGGCGTTTTATTTCCGTGACTCCCGAAGGGGACGTATACCCCTGTCACAGGTTTGTCGGGATGATGCGATTCAAAATGGGCAACATCGTCACCGGAATTGACGAAGCTAGGTATATTGAAAACTGGAGTCAGGGTGTCGAAAAAAGAATTGACTGTACGGACTGTTGGGCTCGGTCTTTCTGTGGTGGGGGCTGTAGCTGGGAGGCTGCAGGCGAGCACGGCTACTTGCCCAAGAGTCTACACCCTGCATCATGTGAATATAGAAAAATGTGCTACGAGATGGCTTTTGACCTTATTTCCCGCCACTCATCTTCGCAGGAGAAAAATCAACGAGAAGCTACTGTATCGGAATAAGCGGTTCAGCGCATTGCTGTCACCATTGTGGAGGTGTTCGTTCTTCTGATTACCGTCTGCGAAGCTTATTGCTACGTTCGCCGAAACCATTCTAGAAATATGGTGAACTAGACATCTTGGTTTGTTATACACAATATTGAGGTTTTTCTGCACTCAAAGGGAGGTAGTCGTGAAGCATATTCATCCGATTAATCCAGGAAGTGGCGACGAGGCAGGCGTGAAGCCGATGTCTTTTGACTGCCTCTTGGGCATTACTGACATCTGTACTGTTTATGATAAAGCAGATGGCTGTGGTGCATACGATTACTGCGACTATGACATGGATGGCGGCAGCATCTGCGTTGTAGATCACTGTGGCATTGATCAAACGTAGTCTCTAATTGGATTAAGGTGAGGAGCTGTTATGAAGCATATCCATCCTGTTGGTTCAAATGAACATCCTCCCGTTGAGCCTTGTTGTCTTGGAGTTGATATATGCAATTTTTACGACATCGCCGAGTGCCCTGTTGCGGATTGGTGCTATGTCGATAAAGAATCAAGCTGTGTTTTGCCAGCAGATTGGTGCGATCCAGTTGACGAGTAGTTTTGTGGCTAGGAACTATTTGGTCCAATTCAGAATAAGATGGGAACAAATACCAAAATCTCGTGTCTGGGAGGAGTTATGCCATTATTGCAAGGTCTCGTTGGATTAGCCTTTATACTTGCGTTATATCTGGCACCTTTTTTAATTCTATTCTTCATTATCCGACTCTTTCTTCGGAGAAAATAGGAGTGTCACGCAAACATTAGCGTAGCTTTCTTCCAATATGAGCCGAGCATTGGCAAGTGGAATAAGAAGCCCGACCGTTCGCCACATGAAAGTGATCGGACGGGCTTCTCTATTTAACCCGGGCCGCCACCCATAGCGGCTTTCCAAGCGTATTCTCAGTGCAAAGCAATCGTCAGTTTAATCCTATGCGCTGATACCGCATTTCATTTGTTCGGCTCGAATTCTACGGCCTGGCAACCCTCGCACTCTCCGGCAAATGGATTGAACGCGAAGGCAGAGATGATGTGTGCGTGGACATCGAGGCTGCTGTAGGCAACATACTGGGACATGGACCCCCGCTGCGCGTGGTATGCGGCCCGGCATATTCATTGCCGTCCAACCCCGTATAGTTGCAGCAAAGGGTGGAACCTCAATGCTCAGCTCATGTTGTCCGTGGGACACGAGAATCGTAAGTACACTTTGGTGCGATTCTCACGCTGATACTGAGCCACCTGGAATAAGATACGTCGCGACAACACTTCGCTTCACCTCTGTCTCGACAAGATGACGTAGACTAAAGTTTCCTTTAGTAAGAGAACGAGAACTATATCTGAAAGCGTTGCGATGGCGTGAAGGCACCGAGTCCGAACCGCCTGAATGCTACGTGCATCTGCATCGCCTTTTTGTTATCTCTGCCAGTTGGGTAGCACTACACTTGTCATCATTTACCCTGGTACATGCTGCCTAAATCCACTACCCCTTCTACCGCGCCGACCATCTCGTCATCGTGAGAGACAACGATGATCAGCTGGCTTTGCTTGTTGCGCTTAACATAGGCCGCAAGCTCGGCGCGGCTTACAGCGTCTAACCCAGTCGTGGGCTCGTCGAGTACCAAAACTGACGACTTGCGTGAAATCGCCGACCATAAGTACACTCGGCGCAGCTCACCGCCCGAAAGCGCGGAGCAACGTTTCCCGAGCAACTCCTTCACGCTGTTTTCCAGCGAAAGTAGGCCATCTACACCCCGGTGATAGGAAGAAAAGGGCGTGTCGAAATACTCTAACAGCTCTTTCACCGTTTCGTCCGGCGCGAAGCACGACTGTGGGCAGCACGATATCTCTCTCGCACGTATGTAATCCAAGTCGCATTCTTCGATTGGCACGCCGTTGTATTTTACTTTGCCTTTCGATGAGTATAGCCCGAGCATCAAGTAAAGAAGTGACGTCTTGCCTCTTCCGTTTTCCCCAACTATGCAATATGTACCAGGACCGGAAAACTTGAAAGAAAACCCGCCGAGGACCTCTCGGACAGATCCGTCTGGAAGGGCAACCGAGAATTCCAAATCAGATACCGAAATGTCATTTATTTCATCGAGTTTAGCTAAATCGGTCCGATTCCACCCCGATCTCTCCTTTTCTCTCGTCGCGATAGCCGTCCTATCCCATGATGCTTTGGCATCTTGATAGGATTTGAACAATGACATCATACTTTTCAAAGTCTTAAAGAGAACCGCGAAGTATGTACCGATGATAGTGTACTCGCCTATTGACATAGTTCCGTTAATGATTCGTACTCCGGAAACAACAAGTATCACCGCTTGAAACAACGCTGCGAAAAGACCATCGAGCGATGTCAGAGAATATGATAGCTTTCCGGAGCGCAAAACTTTGGGAAAATAGCTCTTAAACCCAGCGTCGAGCGCTTGTTCGCTCTTGCCGTACGAAGATGTCAGTTGAATGTTGAGAATCTGATTAAGCTGCGATGCAATTGCGGCGTAAAAGGCGCTGTCCGCCTCTTTCTTCTCATACGTGACCCTATACAAAAGTTTCCTCAACCCAGTAATTACACAGAAATACACGATGAGGAGAATGATGGAAAACACCGCGAGAGTTGAATCAATTGACCATATGATAAGCAATACGATGGGAATGGCTACAATGGACAGCGGCGCACTGATAAAATTCGCCAAAACGAAGGATGAGACCACGCTGGAGTCGGAAATAATCCGTTGCGTTGTATAGGCTGGATCGATGGTCCGACTCACCAAGTAATCGTCTCTTTCAAAACGCAAGACGGCCTCCCTGAGAAGATCAAAGGAAAGTCTCGTGGTTATGCGAATGGAAAGTGTTCCTGCAAAATAAGTAAAGAGGGTGGAGAAAACTCCTATTGACGCAACCAGGAGCGCGAAGAGTACGGCGTCTCTTTCGCTGCGGTTACCGAGAAGAAAATCTAAGAATTTCCCGTTCACGTATGGCATGGCATAGGAGAGAGCGGTTCCAATCACCGTGATAGCAATGAAGACGAAAGCCCCTTTTGCTCTGATGAACCTCGAGAGAACGCATCGAATCAAGGAAGGCCCCAATCTACCCGCCACAAAACATCAATCACTGATACCTTACACCTCAACACAACAGGAGCGAAGATTTGCCAATGAGACTGCTTTAAGATTGCCTTGGGCCAATACGATCTCAAGCTCTTCCTACAAGAGAGTCGGAATCGGACATCTCCTCCGACGAACCTGGCAATCGGGCGGTTGAAATATCTTTTTCAACCGCCCGATTGCCACAATAGATTGGAGCGTCCGCCCGCAAACGACCTCGTTTTACACCCACCAAATCCTTTGCCTTTTGTCGCCTAGGCTAGAAAAATCGCTCATAATAACGCAACCAGCCTGCTCGCTTGAAGAAACCTAAGCCCGTAATGTAGATGTGCAAACTTCCGGACGCCTTGCGCGGCATAGCGCGTATAAACTTCGTCAACCGCCTCAGAAATACCTGAGTATCGCGCCAGGGCAAAAGCATACGACGTCGCCGCCATACCCCGCACCCATTCGGAACGCGGACTAATTGAATAGCTGCACAGTATCATCATACATGCATCTAGACCTGATTCCCCAAGTAGCCGACGTATTGATGCGAGCATCGTGGGTCGCCCCTACGCCATCGTCGTCACCCCTATTAGCAGTATTTAGTGTTTTCCTCTAAATGCGTATCGCCACCCTTAAGAATATGAAGTGTTATATCCAGACCCGATTGTCCCCCATCCCCAACGAAGGGATAAGGAATCTCATCCGGAATCGGCAGTAACGGAGGATTCACAACGACAAGCGAAAAACATGAGTCATCTCACAGAGGGGAGTAAAGGCTCCCCTCAAGCACCCTAGTTTCGTCATCCAAAGAGTTGATGGCAGTGTTCTTCTTACAAAGGTCGACAACAAAAGGGTTGATTTCCACAGATGTTACATCCATGCCACAGTTGGTAAGTATCAGGCCCTGTATTCTGGGGCCAGAACACAAATCGAGAGCCTTCCGTGCGCTCTGCGGTGTAAGGCGCCAATCTCAGCAAATCTGTCCCACAATACTGCGCTGAAGAACAAGACGGAACCCCTGAGCCAAACTCCCCTATACCTTTTTAAGGCTAAGACAGGCAAGTTCACGCACCCGGCATATTCCAGAATAACATCCTATTGTTTTAGATGCTCTACAAGCATGAACAGCCGCGAATCGGAAAGATCTTCTAGTTTCGCCCCGACTGACCGCCAAGGGCCAAAATGGCCTCTCCATCCCCAGGCGACCGGCTCTGGCGCGCAGAGAAGTGCCCCCAAGTGCCGGCAGAAAAGGAACGCCCCTAACTGCCGGCTAGAGGGCACCGAAGAGGATGGCGTAGGTAGTGGATTCGCCGAGCTTGAGCTCGTCGCCGGGATTGAGTTGGGCGGAACGGCCGGGCTCGACCTGAATGCAGACGCGCGTGGCCCCGTTTACCACCACGGTTCCGTTGGTGGACGACAAGTCCTCGACGTGCAAGATATTTTGAGCATCGCACCAGATATGGGCATGGCGGGCCGAGACATCGTCGCCGACGTCGGTAATATCGCCCTCACCAGTGGCCAGCGCGCCAATCTCAACACCCTGCTCACTCGGCTGAATCCAGCGCGGGGCGCTCACGACAAAACTGTTTTGCACGCGCAGCAAGCCCAAGGGGTGCGCCGGGGCGGGTTCGCGTTCGCCCGCAGTCAGCGACATGCCAAGCGAACGCGGCGTGGATGTGCCTCCGCCACAGGTCGCGTGTGCGTAGTCGATGGCATAGTTCACCGAGGACCGCACATCCGCCGAACAACCGACGGCGACAAACAGCACCAGCACGGCCTCGGCGCGCTCGGCGGGCATGAGTTCCGCCGCCTGGGACAGGCGATCGAGCGCGTTGCGATAGAGATTCGTGTCCTGGTGGCACTCTTCGAGCGCGCGTACCATCGGTTCACCTGCAGGACCGCACACCATATTGATCACAGCCGTGGAGTCCATGGGATTGCGCTGGCGCAGGGCCAGTTGCGACATAATACGCGCAGCCGAGGTACCGTATTCGGCAAAGTAGCGCTGCTGAAGCGTGCCGACCGGCGCGCGAACGATAAAGCGGGAAACCCAAGAGCGATCGGCGGCTCGGCTCTGCGGGCTGCGGCCGTCGGCGAGCGGACGGGACGAAAGCACCAAGCCGCACAGCTCGATATGGCTCAGATGCGCCGCGCGCTTAAAGATGTCAAACATGGCCCCGCATGGGGTGAGCTCAACTTGAGATGCCATGACCTAGGCCTCCTTGGTCGTAGAAATAGAATCGGACGATACTTCGACAGGTCCGCCAAAAGTACGGGCAGCTGCGGCTCCACCGGCAAGCGGAGTCGCCATCTGGGCTTTTGTGCGTCGCGGTGCCGAAACGGGAAGTTCAAAGGCAAAGCCCATCGCAAGCAAAAACCACGTAAGCGTATAGGTTGCAACCAGAGCGGCAACAAGGCCGCCCATCACGGCGCGTTGGGAAAATACGCTGCATGCAGCCACAACCAGCACCGGAACCTCGCAGGCAGAAAGCGCAAGCACACCCTGCAGGAACCCCGAGCGCCGATCACGCGCAAGTGCCCCCGCGGCAACGCCGGCTATGCCCGGCAGCGCCAACGCCAGTGCGGCAATAATACCCGGTAGCGACCCAGACCACATGAGCGATCCCAAAGTCGCCGTTACGCGAGCGCCCGACGCCAGCAGCGCGGCCGAAACCACGACCACAGCCCAAACCACGCCACAGACGACCGTCGCGCCGACCATCAGCGCGCGACGAACCGCGCGGCCAGACGCATCCATGGGGCACGGCGTGAGCGGCTCGCCGCGGAGCGAACGACCGACATTTTGCGCATAGTGTTCACAAAACGCCGAGAGCGCCGCCTCGACCGCCGCCGGCTCAAGACGATCTTTTTGATGGCTGGACAGACAGGCCATCACCACGTTGAACAGCTGGGCATCGACAAACGCCAGCGCATCGCGTAGCTCCTCGGAATCCGGCTCAAGCCCCAGCTGCTGGGCCTGCTCGGCCGCAGCGAGCGCCACATCGGGCTCACGACGAAGCAGCTGAGTCAAATCGCAACCGGGCGCATGGGCACCAATGGGATAGTCGGGCAGCGTGTCCATCTTGAGACGGTAGGGGCTGGCGATGTCGCGCGTCTTTTTGCGCGAACCCGAAGTGCTCGGCGCGGCTTCGTATGGCGCGGCGCCGGCAATGAGCTCGTAAACCGTGCTTGCTGCGGCATAGACGTCGATCGCCGGCGACATACGCAAAGCGCGCAGGTCGGGAATATCGTCGGTGAGCATCTCGGGCGGAGCGTAGGCCACCGTCGCGCGACGCAGCGTGGCATAGCGCTCCGTAAACGACGCCTTGCCGCCGGTACCGGCCACGGCCGATGCAGGCTCGAGCGCCAGCGACGAGCCAAAGTCGATCAGGCACAGGTCAAAGGTGCCCTCGGCAAGCTGCCGGTCAAGCGGTAGACGCGCCGTACGCACCATAATATTAGCGGGCGAGATATCGCGATGGACAAAGCCCTCCCCCACCAGGCTCATACGGCAGAGCAGATCGAACAGGTCGCGACCCAGACGCGCCGCCACAAGCGGCGACAGGCGGCCGGCATCGTCCACGGCAAAGCGCGAGCGCAAGCGGGCGAGCGTCTCGCCCTCGACCCATTCCATGACAATTGCAGGCACACCGTCAACCTCGCCCCAGCCATAGAGGCGGGGAAAGCCCTTAAGGCCCGAAAGGGCGCGATGGCATTCATATTCCTCGCGAAACGCCGCTTTGAACTTGGCGACCAGCGCCTCATGGGCGGCATCGTCGTCAAACTCATCGCGCGTCGGCAAGATGAGCTGTTTGAGTGCTACGGCCTCGCCTTGGGCGTTGACGGCACGCGTCACGCGGCCGATACCGCCACGGCGCATGGTGGCATCGTCGGCAAACAGCATCGTAAAACGACGCAGATAGGCAGGCAGTTCGTCCTGACCGAGCGCAATGGCCGGCTCAAACCCGTCGACACGCGCCAGGCGCAGGCCGACCATGGGATCGCGACCGAGCGATTGCGGTGTGGTGGATGCAAGATCGGTCATCATAGGGCAAGCGCCGCCACGTTATTGTCGAAGTTACCGAGCGCGACGTCATCATCGCCGTAATGGCCGACCCATTGACATAGGTTGGTGTAGCAGCCCCACAGATTGGCATACTGCTGATACCACTTTGACCGGGGCGAGAATGTCTGACGACCAAACTCGGCTCGAATGACAAACATCTCCCCGACCAGGCTGTCGCACGGCCTGGGATCTCCCGTAGAGTTATAGGTCGAGACCACGTTATTGGCACGAGAAACATAGCCGTCGAGCATGTTGTACTTGGTCACAAGCCAACTGTGAATGCTCTCTTCCTCAGCAGCGGAAAGGCCACCGGAGTTTGCATCGTTGTCAGCGTTGCCGCCCGTCGAGCCGCCGTTTCCAGACCCTCCGGCAGAGGAACCCGACCCAGAGCCGCCGCCCGAACTCGACGAATCCGAGCCGGAGCCAGAAGTATCCGAGCTACCGGGCTTTCCGGACTGCTGGGCGTCCTGCTCCTTCTGCCGCTCGACCTTATTCACCGTTGCCGCCACGCTATTGTTGGACAACCGATCGATGATCTTGGTGTTGGTGAGCACGATGGTTTTGCCATTGGCAAGCGTGACTTCGTTGTCCGGGGCCTCGGCGCCGTCCGCGTCGTCGGCGCCAAACACAATATGCGCGACCACACTTGCCCAAGCATATCCAGTCGTGGTGCCCAGATCGCTTTTGACCTCATGCCCCACGCGCGGTTCGCGTGCGGCATGTGCCTGCATCATGGACGGCACGGTCATGCCATAGGCAGAAACGCCAGCTATGACCAGCACCAGCGAGCACGACAGCAGCACGTACGCCCGAGGCGCCAAGCCCAGTCGGCGTCGCATGCGCACCGCGGCGCCGCGCTTTGTCTGAGTGCCACCGGGCCGCATGCGTTCTCCTCCAACAAAAACACGCCGCTCGGGAGCGGCGCATTCATTCGAATCCATATTTGAGTGTATCAGCGAACCAAAAAGGTTGCGCAACGAATGAACAAATAAAGGATGCGAGCGGAAGCATCCATGCGATAAGCGGATACAAAGCATCTTTGTTGCACAACAAACTCACAGTCGCACGGGGAAATTATGACTACCCCGTGCGTCGCGAGGAAAACATACGGCAGGAGCAGGCTCGCCACCTAAATCGCGCGGCGGGCCTCGATGGCGCGGCCAAGCGTAAGCTCGTCAGCATACTCCAGATCGCCGCCCACGGGCAGGCCGCTCGCCAGACGCGATACCTCAACGCCCAGCGGCTTGATAGTGCGGGCCAGGTAGCTCGCCGTGGTCTCGCCCTCAATATTGGGGTTGGTGGCGATGATGACCTCGTGGATGTCCTCGTGACCCAAGCGTGCCAGCAGCTCGCGAATGTGCAGCTGCTCGGGGCCGATCTTGTCCATGGGACTGATCACGCCGCCCAATACGTGGTAGAGACCGTGGTAGCTGCCCGTGCGCTCGATCGCCTGGACATCGCGCGGCTCGCCCACCACGCAAATGCGAGTGGTATCGCGCATCGAATCCTGGCAGATGGAGCACTCGTCGGCCGTGGCGTAGTTAAAGCAGCGGCTGCAAAAGTGAACCTCCTGCTTAACCTCCAGGATGGCCTCGGCCAGGCGGCGCGCCTCCTCGGCATCGGCCTCGAGCAGGTAATAGGCGATGCGCTGAGCCGACTTGGGGCCGATGCCCGGCAGGCGACCCAGCTCATCGAGCAATTTTTGCAGGCTATGGTTGGCACTCATATATATGCGCGTCTTAGAACGGCATGCCCGGGATGTTGAGGCCGCCGGTGATGGCGCCCATCTGCTTGTTGGCGAGCTCGTTGACACCGCGGACGGCCTCGTTGACGGCAGCCATGATCATGTCCTGCAGCATATCGACGTCCTCGGGATCGAGCGCATCGGGATCGATGGTGAGGTTGACGAGCTCCATCTCGCCGTTAACGGTCACCTTGACCATGCCGCCGCCGGCAGAGGCGTCGACGGTCTGGGACTTAAGGTTTTCCTGCGCGGCGGCAAGCTGCTCCTGCATCTTGCGGGCCTGCTTCATCATTTGCTGCATGTTCATACCGGCCATGATGGCTCCTTTACGTGCGGCCGCGCGACAAGCTGCAAGGGCAGCCGGAGCACGGCGGGACTTTCAAACTCAAAAATCGTACCACGGCGCGGGGCGAGAGAGCGGGGCGGACACGCTACCTCAGTCGATATACATGTCCTCCAATACAAACCACGCGCAAAGATTATGCAAGGCCGAATTATGCAAGGTTGCATAATATCGCATACTCAATCTAGTAGAGCCGAATCCGACATTTCATGTGTGCCACTAAATAGCTAAATGCCAAACCGCTGCTCGAGGCGGAGCACATGGCGGCAGGGTATAATTTGATTGTCATAGATAGCAATTTGGAGGTGCCCCATGAATGCCCCCGACGCGCTCCAAAACATCCGCTCAAAACACCCCGTTGCATATGTGGTTCTCTATCTCTTTGTCGGCTGGGCATTGCTGGTTGTCATCACCCATGCCATAGCTTTTGGAGCAGAACTGCTGATAGCCAGCTCGGACCAGCCCGTCGTCAAATGGGAAGCGACCGATGAGTGCACCGACGGAACTCGAACCATTTACTACAACAGCCCGTCCCTCTACCAAGAGTTCAAGGTCAAGATAAAGGACTCCAAGATTGTCGATGCCGAACTAGGCGCTTTCTTGACAATCGGAGCAACCGTCAACGCCGAGCAAGTCGAGCACACGGACAGCCATGCGACGTATCGTATCGACCTCAGCATCCTAGGCCGACCGTCACGCACCTGTCTGCTCGAATGCGATATACGCGGCACCACGTTGCACATGTCCGAAATACAGATGCGCCCGGACAAAGAGATCTCTTCTTGAGCAGTATACCCGCCCGTACAGCTACTCCACCGGTTTGAAGATGGTGGCCTGACCGAAGACGCTGCGGATGAGGGCTTTGGCCTCGTCCTCGGTCTGCGGGATGCTCGGGGCTGCGCCCTGGTGGCCGAAGGGGCTGCCGGCGCCGGGGTTGGACTCCCAGGGAGCTGCAGGAGCGTCCTCCTCTTTGGGGGCAGCTACAGCGGACTTGGGCGCGGGCGTCGCACCCGGCACGTCGAACGGAGGCAGATCGTCCCCGCTCGCATCGCCAGCGAAGCCGCCGACCATGGCGTCGTCGTAGGGTACCTGCTCGGATTCCCACGGCGCAGACGACGCAGCAGGCTGACATTTGGGAGCGGCAGAGCGCTCGGGCGCACGGGGCGCGGGCTCAGTCGGGAGCTTACCCGTGGCAGGAGCGCCGGCGGGGTTGTCGGAGCGTAGCCAGGGGGCTTTGCCCAGGTCAGATGACCTGGGCGCGGGTGTCGGAGCAGCCGGTTTGGGCGCCGCGGGCTTAGGCGCCGACGGGGTCGATGCCGCTACCGGCACCGCTTGCTGCTGCGGCGCGCTGGCGCTCGAGGATACAGCGGCCGCCGAGGACACGGGTTGCGGGTCCGCAGATGCCGCAGCCCGTGCAGATGGAGAATGCTCCTCATGTTGAGGAGCCGGCGTGCCACCCCCATCCAGGACATAGTCGACGGTACGACGACCGAAGACTGCGCAGACCGTCGGCAGGACCACCGATTGCGTATCGGCGCGACCGAGCATCTTAATGGCAAAAGTCGAACCCGCGGGGAACGAGACCGTGAGCTTGGAGCCATCGTCGGCCGTGGCGCGGGCGTTGAGCAAAAGCCCTGCGTAGGAAGCCTGACGCGCCTTGACACGCTCGACAACCTCGGCCCATTTGCGCTGCAGCTCTCCGGCATCCTCGACCGCGGGCGTCTCGACGGCGCCGGCGGCAGCAACCTGAGCGGCAGTGTTGGGCTGGAGCTTAGGTGCCGGCACAGCGGCAGGTGCGGGAGCCGGAGAGGTGGCGGGCTGGGGCTTCGGAGCCGGCGTAGGCTGAGATGCCGGCGCGGCGGGCCTGGGGGTCGACGCGGGCGCAGACTGGGTCGCCGGAGCGGCAGCACCACGGTCCCAAGGCATACCGCCCTGGCGCGCGGACGTAGCAGCGGGGGCAGCGGATGCCGCCGGAGCGGCAGCACGAGCGCCCGAAATGAGCGTCGGCTGCTGGGCAGCAGCGGGTACGGATGCTGCAGGCGCGGCGGCCTGAGCAGCGGCCACACTCGCCGGCACGGCGCCGTTGGCAACCATGGCCTCCAGGCGTGCCACGCGCTCGGCCAATGCCTCAATCGTCAAATCGGCCTCGGGACGCGCCAGACGCGTGCAGGCGATCTCGAGCACCAGGCGCACGTCGCTCGCGCTCCTCATCTCCAGCGCGGCATCGTCGAGCACTGTCAGCACACGGGCCAGGCGGTCGGCAGGATGCTCGCCAAAGGCAGCGGCCTCGGCAGCAAGCGCCTCGGCCTGCTCGGAGCCGCCCTCAAACAGCTCGGCACGGGCACCGGCAACGCAGGCAACGTACACGTCACGCACATGCGCCACCAGATCGCGCGTCAGCTCCAGCAGGTCGTTTCCTTCCTCGACCTGCGCACGGATCAGTCCATAGAGCTCGGCAACATCGCGATCGGCGATAGCGCGGGAAAACTCGCCCAGAATCTGGTCCGAAACCTCGCCTAAAAGCGAGCGGGCGTCGTCCGCATGCACGGCGCCGTTGCCAAAAACGCTCAGCTGCTCCAGCGTGGACAACGCGTCGCGCATGCCGCCCTTGGCATGGCGCGCCACGATAGCCAGCGCCTCGTCGTCGTAATCGAAGCCCTCCTGCTCGCACACGTATGCCAGGCGATGCTCAATATTCTCGTTGCCGATGCGATGGAAATCGAAACGCTGGCAGCGCGAGAGGATGGTCTCCAGAATCTTTTGCGGGTCGGTGGTGCACAGCACAAAGATCACGTGTGCCGGCGGCTCCTCAAGCGTCTTGAGCAGCGCGTTGAACGCCGCCGTCGTGAGCATGTGGACCTCGTCGATGATATAAATCTTGTACTTGCCGCGCACCGGGGCAAAGTTGACGGAGTTGATGATCTCCTCGCGCACGTTGTCCACGCCAGTACGGCTTGCGGCATCGAGCTCGTAGACATCGGGGTGGTTGCCCTCGGCGATGAGCTCGCACTCCTCGCAAGTACCGTCGGGCATGCAGCCGCTTGCACCCTCGGCGCGCGCCGCCTCGGCATTGCGGCACAGCAGCGCCTTGGCCAGAATGCGCGCCATGGTGGTCTTGCCCGTGCCGCGCGGTCCGCAGAACAGGTAGGCGTGGGACAGGCGCCCCTCGGTGATGGCGTGCTCGAGCGTCGAGACGATATGTTGCTGGCCCACCACGGAGTCAAAGGTGAGCGGGCGATACTTTCGGTACAACGATTCCATGGGTGCTCCCCCGGGTATACTGAGTCTTGTTGCCGCGGCGGCCATGCGGTCGCACGGCATACTGCATTCCATAATACCCGTACGGCGAGCCCGCCGCGATAGGAGTCCAAAGAGCATGGCAGACGCAGAGAGCAACCTCGTCCCCTCCGAAGCAGCCGACCAGGTCGAGGTCGCGCTCGAGGAGCAGGCCGCAGCCGACGACGGCATCCTGTACCTCAACGAGTACCAGTACGAAAACGACCTGGTCACCGACTTCGCCCGCCTGGTCGCCTCGCCTAGGCGTCGCGGCTCGCTGTATGTCGCCGCGGCAATTGCCGCGCTCATCGGCATCGGCATGCTGGTGGCCGGCGGCAACTGGATCAAGTTTGGCGTCGTGCTGATCGTATTCGGCGCCTTTTTGGCCTGGTGGAGCAAGAACCTTCACCACACGCTCGCCCGCGACTTTATCGACGCCGTCGAGGCCGACGAGTCCATGGGCGGCCGCTATCGCCGCGTCGCCGCCAACGAGGACGGCCTGATGGTTTGGGGCAAGAGCGGCAAGTCGCAGTTCTTCCCGTTTGAGAAGCTCGACCACGTGCTCGACGGCGAGCGCATCTTTGTGGCCATGTTCGCCGACCAGGGCGTGACGATCCCTAAGGACACCTTTATTCGCGGCGATGCCGAGCAGTTCGGTCCCTTCCTCAAGACCCGTATCAACAAAAAACTCCGCATCGAGACCAAGAAGAAGAAAATGAAGGCCGAGAAGGCCGCCGCCGAGGCCAAGCAGGGCGACAAGCCCCAGGAGACCAAGCGCAAGCAGAAGAGGAACAAGAAGAAGCGCTAAGGCCAAGCCAGACAGGCAGCCTCGCATCCCGCTATCCTCCCCATGCACCCGAGCGTGCTACACTAGCAGCATCTATGCCACCGCGAACGGCTCGGCTCCGCGCCCGCCACTCGCAAACGAACTTTAAACGCACGAGGGTTGGCCATGCCGCTTTTCTCGCAACATACCGCCCGGTTCTCGCCGGACGTTCCTTTGGAGGGCACCAGCTCTCGCGAGCTGCTCAAGCGGTACCAGCCGCTCGAGACACTTGCGACCGGCGGTTTTGGCTCCATCGAGATCTGCCGCGACACGCACCTGCGCCGCCGCGTCGCCATTAAGCGCATCCCCCTTATCAACGGTGCCGGCATGCCCGCCAGCGACATCATGGATGTCCTGCGCGAGGCGCACACTGCCGCCATGCTTCAACATCCCAATATCGTGCAGGTCATCGACTTTACGCACGACACAGCCTATGCCTACCTGGTTATGGAGTATGTCGATGGCATGTCGCTTGCCGAGTTTTTGCACCGCGTGGACGGCCACTCACTTACCTTTGACGAGGCCGCGGCCATTGCCGATGCCCTGGGCCAGGCGCTCACCTTCGCCCATAGTAATGGCGTACTCCACCTGGACATTAAGCCCGCCAACGTGCTCATCGACCACTCGGGCAATGTAAAGCTCACCGACTTTGGCATGGCGCGACTGTCGTCCGCCGGTGGCTTTGGCGGCTCGCGCGGCGGCACCATCGGCTACATGCCGCCCGAGCAGCTCGATATCGAGACCGGCACGGTCGATGAGCGCGCCGATGTCTTTGCCCTCGCCTGTGTGGTCTACGAGGGCCTGTGCGGCAGCGCCCCCTTTATGGCGGCCACGCCCGCCGACTCGCTCGACCGCATCATCGGCGGCGCCACCTATCCCAGCGAGCTGATACCACACTTCCCCCCGGGAGCCGAGGCCGCGCTCATGAGCGCGCTCTCCCCCATGCCGCAGGACCGCCCCAACAGCATCGAGGCATTTTGCGACCAGCTCCTTGCCGGTCTGGGCAGCGTACGCGAGGGCCGTCGCAGCCTGGAACAAATGGTTGGCGAGCTTTCGGATGACGAGCAGGAGCTCGACGATATCGAGCCGTCGCACTACGAGGACGACGCCATCGAGATCGACCCCGCACTCGGCTGGGCGGGCACGCGCTGGAGCCATGCGCGCGACTACACCATGCGCGCTATCTCGGCGCTAGCGTGCGGCACCTTTAGCTTTTTGCTGATGCAAACGGCCGGGGTCGCGGCGCTTCCCGGCCTGGTCATTGCGGCTATCGCAATCGGAGCGGCGGCCGGCCTGGCCCCCCAGATCGGCTCGGCCATCTCGGCTGTGGGCTTTTTGGTGCTCATGGCCAACGCCACCATGCAGGCGCAGGGCATCCTGTCGATGCTGCCCGTCGCGGTGATCTTTGCCGCCGCCATGTCCGGTTGGTGGATTGCCTGGGGTCGCACCGAGGCTGCCGCGAGCGCCGCACTCACCTGCGCACTCGCGCTTGGCTGTCTGACCGGCAATACCTTCCTGGCAGCTGGGGTTGCCTCCGGCGTCGCGTCATTTTTGCTCGGCCCGGCAAGCGCCGCCGCGGCAACGGGCATGGGCGCGCTTTTTGCCCGCCTGGCGACAGTCGCGCTTTCAGCCGGAGGCGTGCTGGGGCTCGGTAACGTTGCCGCAGCGCTGGGAGACCCGCTCCTTTGGGCTGCCTTTGGGCTGGCCGCGGCAACTGCCGCAGCGTCATCCGCGCTACTCAATGCCCATGCCAAGCATGCCAATCAGGGCTCAAACCTTGCCGCAATCGCCGCCATCGCTGTCACCGGCATCGGCTGCGCAGCGGCGTCCTGTCTTGCACACCATATGGAAATTGCCAGCCTTGCAGCCGCGGTCATCGCCAAGGCGGCGGTTGCGGGAATCCTATCCTCTATAATCGTTGGGATATGCCTATATTTGCTCGGATACCAAAGAACCTATACGGAGAGTGATCTTTCGTGAACTTCCTGAACATCTTCGAGGACCACGTGGCCGGCATCTTCGGTGCCACCCGTGCCCCGTTCTCCTTTAAGAAGCTTGCCAAGCAGGCCGCTCGCGACATGGAGGATCAGACTCTGGTGATCAACGGCGTCAACACGGCGCCGGCACTCTATACCATCCTGATCGCCGCCGACGACGATCCCATGCTCGCCCCGTTCTACCCCGAGCTTTCGCGCGAGGTCCGCGAGTTTGTGAAGGCGCAGGCCGAAAAGCGCCGCTATGTCTTTGTCGGCGAGCCCCTCGTGCGCTTTATGATCGATCCGCAGCTGCGCGCCGGCAAGTTCTCGGTCTTTGCCGAGAACGTCGATGCCCCCACGCTCGGCCGCCTGTACGAAGAAGAGCGCGCCTATCAAAACGGCCTGGGCCAGAACAACTCCGCGGCAAGCCGTGCCGCCAGCGCCCCGCGCGCCGGCCAGCAGCAGTTTGCTGCCCCGCAGCAGCAGCGCCCCGCCGCCATGCCCCAGCAGCAGCCGACGCCTCGCGCCGCCGCTCCCGACCCGCTTGCCGCGGCAGACCCCTTCGCGCCTAGCGTCCCCGACCCCGCCGCCGCACCCATCCCGGTGCCTCAGACCGTCTCGCGCGACGCGCTTGCCGGCATGGGCGGAGCCGCCGCGACCGGTGCCGCCGTGGGCCTAGGCGCCGCAGCCGGCATCGCCTCCAACATGGCGAGCACTCGCGCCCCGCAGCGCCCGCTCGCCCAGCTCGTCGACGTCGTGAGCGGCGAGAGCCATAGCATCACCTCCGCACAGGTGACCATCGGTCGCGAGCGCTCAGTTTCCGACATTGCCCTGCGCGACCCCAACGTGTCGCGCCGCCACGCCCAGCTCACCTTTACGGGCTCGGATTGGTCGATCGAGGACCTCAATTCCACCAACGGCACGCTCGTCAACAACCGCCGCATTACGCGCTGCCCGCTGCGCAACGGCGATCTGCTGACGTTTGGCCTGAGCACCTTTGAATTTAGGGGATAGTCTCTTATGAACATCGATATCGTCCTTTTTGCAGGCCGCATCGTCCTGGTCGCCCTGCTCTATATCTTCCTGTTCGCCGTCATGAAGACCGGCGTGGGACTTGTGCGCGGACAGCGCCGCGACTCGGCCATTTGGACGATCGATGTGGACAAGGGTCCGCGCGGCATCCGCGGCATCCACGTAGACATGCTCGGCCCCGTCATCGTCGGCCGCTCGCCGTCTTCGGACATCTGCATCAACGAGCCGTTTGTCTCGGCCTCGCATGCGCGCTTTTCGCTGCAGGGCCCGGCGCTCATCATCGAGGACCTCAACTCGCTTAACGGCACGCTCGTCAACGGCCGCCAGCTCGTGGAGCCCGCGACGCTGCGTGAGGGCGACGAAGTCCAGATTGGCGACGTGGTCATGAAGGTGAACCGTCGATGATCGACGAGGAGAACAAGTCCGCAACCATGACCGAGGCACCGGCTGCCGCCGTAGCTGCACCGGCCCACGCCGCTCCGGCGGACTCCACACCCGTGGAGCCCGAGGACACCGTGTTCTCCCTGCCTCTTTCGCATGTAACGCATGATATTTCGGATCTCGCCGATAACGAGGGCGAGGAGGATGCCGCAGCAGCGCCCATCGGCGCACATGCTGCGGAACAGCCCACAGCGCCCGAAGCAACCCCGGCGCCGGCTCACTTTGCAGAACCCGTCGCCGCGGCAATCAACGAGAGCGCTGCGGTGTTTGCAGCACCCGAGCCCGCCGCGCCGGCGTTTCCCATAGCCCCGGCATCCGAGGTTGCGCCCGAGGCAGGGCCATCCCCCGAGGACGGCCCTGCACCCAAGACCCCGCAGCCTGCGCCCGCAAACGAGTCCGATGCCGTGGCCGAGCCCGCCGCCCAGTCGCAAAGCACGCCCGCGCCGTCGCACTTTGCGACGCCCGAGCCTATAGACGTCAGCCCGCAAGACGACGAGTCGACCGCCCGCGTGTCCGAGGAGCCCGGCTCCCCGGACACCGGCGATTCCGAATCAAACGCCGAGACCGACACCGTCTCTCCCGGTGACACAGCAGAGATCGACGTTGCCGCCGTTGAGGCCAAGCTCAAAGACCCCGGGTCGACCATGAGCTTTGAGCCCCTGACCGAGGAACGCATCGAGACCGACTCGACCTATGATGCCGGCACCACCACGCAACTCATGTGGGGCGCCCGCTCCGACGTTGGCTGCGTGCGCCCGCACAATGAGGATTCCTACCTAGTGCAGTCGCCGCTCTTTTGCGTATGCGACGGCATGGGCGGTCACGCCGCCGGCGAGGTAGCCTCTTCCATCGCCGTCGAGACTATTGCCAAGACGGCCCCACAGTCCGCCGACGCAGCACGCCTGGCCGCAGCCGTCGAGGCAGCCAACGCCGCCGTAATCGAGGCGGCCCTGAATGGCCTGGGCAAGCCCGGCATGGGCTGCACAGCCACTTGCGCCTATATCGAAAACGACACGCTCGCCATCGCCCACGTGGGTGACTCTCGCGCCTACCTGCTCCACGAGGGCACGCTCATCCGCGTGACCCGCGACCACTCCTACGTGGAGGAGCTTGTGGACGCCGGCGAGATCACGGCAGACGAGGCTCGCGTCCACCCCAACCGTTCGGTCATCACCCGCGCGCTGGGCTCGGACCCCGCCATGTATGCCGACCACTTCACTCTGCATATCGAGGAAGGCGACCGCCTGATCCTGTGCTCCGACGGACTTTCGAGCATGATTCCCGATAGCGATATCGAGAACATCGCCACGCAGTCCTCAACCGCGCAAATCTGCGTCGACAACCTAGTGGACGCGGCGCTTGCCGCCGGCGGCCACGACAACGTGACCGTAGTAGTCGTTGACCTGGTTGACGATGGCGTTATGCGCGAGGCGCAGCGCGTGCGTCGCCGCAACATTACTATCGCCGCCATCCTGGCCCTCGTCTTTGTGCTGGCAGCTGGCATCTGGGCCTACACGGGTGTCACCGGCTCGTACTACCTGGGTACCTACCAGGGCAATGTCGCCGTCTGGCGCGGCCTGCCCGGCAAGCCGCTCGGACTCAAGCTCCACTGGCTCGAAAGCGAAACCAGCATCAAGCTATCCGACCTGCCCGAAGACACGCAAAACCGCCTCAAGGCGGGTATTCCGCAAACAAGTGTCGACGATGCGCAGGACACGATATCCAAGTACCGCCACCAGATCGACGAGGAGCAGACCCGCCAGGTGATCGACGCGCAAACGATTCGCGACAACACCAATCAGGGATCGACCTCCGAATCAGATTCCGAGAAAACCGCCGAACAGTCCGCCGAGGCCGAAGCCTCCGATAAGAATTAGAAAGGGAGTGCCGCTTATGAGTCGCCGCAACACCGAGCTGCTCTTGCTCATCGCCTCGGCGTTCCCCGTCATCCTGCTGTATGCGATGTACGTCCTCACCGCGGGCGCTGCCATCTCCTTTGAGACGCTCGCCGTACCGATCGGCCTCTTTGCCGCCTTTGCCGCGGCCCACATTGCCGTGCGCATCTTGGCGCCCGGTGCCGACCCCGCCATCCTGCCCATTGTCTTTGTGCTTTCGGGCATCGGCATCACGTTCGTGACGCGTCTCGCCCCCGCTCTCGCCATCTCACAGCTCATCATCCTGTTTGTCTCGGTGGCCCTGATGGTGGGAACGCTCGCACTGGTCAAAAACCTCGACGTGGTCATGCGCTACAAGTACACCTTTGGCATTATCGGCATCATCCTGCTGATGCTGCCCATCTTTATCGGCACCACGATCTCGGGCTCCAAGCTCTGGATTCGCATCGCGGGCTTTACCATCCAGCCCGGCGAGTTCGCCAAGGTCTTTATCGTGCTGTTCCTGGCCGGGTACCTGGCCGAGAACCGCGAACTGCTCTCCATCTCTAACCGCAAGATCCTGGGCTTTAAGATCCCTCGCCTGCGACTGCTGCTGCCGCTGTTTGCCGTGTGGGGTGTGTGCCTGCTCGTCGTCGTCTTCGAACGCGATCTGGGTTCGGCCGTGCTGTTCTACACCATCTTCTTGCTGATGCTCTACGTTGCCACGGGGCGCTTTTCGTATGTCGTTATCGGCCTTGCGCTCTTAGCCATCGGAGCCGTGGGCGCCTACAAGTTCCTATCGCACGTTCAGGTGCGTTTCCAGGTTTGGGTCGATCCGTTTAAGGACGCCCAGGGCCAGGGCTACCAGATCGTCCAGTCGCTCTTCTCGCTTGCCGATGGCGGCCTGGTCGGTGTTGGCATCGGCAACGGCATGGCCAACAACATCCCTGTCGTCGAGTCCGACTTTATCTTCTCGGCTATCGGCGAGGAGATGGGCCTTTTGGGCGGCGGCGCCGTGCTCATCCTGTTTATGCTCTTTGCCGTTCGCGGCCTGACCACGGCTGCCCGCGCTAAATCCGACCTCGCTGCCTTTAGCGCCACGGGTCTTACGGCCGCCATCAGCTTCCAGGCCTTCTTGATCGTTGGCGGCGTAACCCGCCTGATCCCGCTAACCGGCGTCACCCTGCCCTTTATGAGCCAGGGCGGCTCCTCTCTGCTGGCGAGCTTTATCATCGTCGCACTCCTGCTGCGCGCCGGTGACGAGGCGACCGGACGCGAGGCCGAGCTTACCGGCACCGGCACCATGGCCGCCATCACCGACGATCAGGTCGCATCTGCCGCCGCCCCGACGGGCACGCGCTTTGCCGCCTCGTCTTCCTACGGCAGCGGCAGCCATTCCGTCGGCTCGCGCATGCGCCGTCGCCTGCTCGACACGCCTGAATCCGGTGTGCTCGGCCGCGTTGCGCTCGCCAACCGTCTAACCCGCGCGGTGCTCGCCTTTACGGCGCTGTTCGCCATCCTTATCGGCAACCTCACCTATGTCCAGGTCATTAAGGCCAAAGACTATCAGGACATGCCGACCAACAACCACACCATCGCCCGCTCCAAGTACATCCAGCGCGGCTCCATCATCACGTCCGACGGCGTGACGCTGGCCGAGTCGCTGCAGCAGGAGGACGGCACCTACGTACGCTCCTATCCCAACGGCAACCTGGCAGCGCACGTGGTTGGCTACGTGAGCCAGCAGTATGGCACCACCGCCATCGAGAGCGTCATGAACGACACGCTCACCGGTTCTAAGGACTACTCCAGCTGGAACAACGCCATCGCGTCGCTCGCGGGCCAGACCCAGCCGGGCAACACCGCCAAGCTCACCATCGACTCGCGCATCCAGACGGCTGCTGAGCAGGCGCTCAAGGGCTTTAAGGGCGCTGTAGTGGTCATCGACCCGCGTACCGGCGCGGTGCTCGCATGTGCCAGCTCGCCCACCTACGACAACACCAACATCGATGCCCTGCTGCAGACGGGCGGCGGCGAGGACGGCTCCATGTACAATCGCGCCATGGACGCGCTGTACACGCCGGGCTCAACGTTTAAGGTCGTTACGCTTTCCGCGGCACTCGAGACCGGCACCGCCAGCCTTACCAGCACCTACCAGGCGCCCGGCTCCATGAACATCGGCAACGCACCGGTCACCAACTATGCCAACGAGAGCTACGGCACCATCAGCCTGCAGCAGGCCTTTGCCGTGTCCTCCAACGTCGTCTTTGGCCAGGTGGCAAACGAAGTTGGCGCAAACACGCTCGTGCAGTTTGCCAACGCCTTTGGCTACGGCCAAAAGCTCGGCCAGGACCTGACCTCCGCGGCCTCCATCATGGCCGACCCGTCGCTCATGACCGAGTGGGAGACCGCCTGGGCCGGCGCCGGCCAGCCTGTCGGCATGGACCACACGCCCGGCCCGCAGACCACCGTCATGCAAAACGCCGTGATTGCCGCCGCCATCGCTAACAGCGGCGTGGTCATGGACCCGTACTTTGTAGCCCAGGTACTCGCCCCGGACGGAACCGTGGTCAAGACCACGCAGTCCCGCTCGCTGGGTCAGGCCATCAGCTCCGCCACGGCCGACCAGGTCAAGCAGGCCATGCTTGCCGTCGTCCAGTCCGGCACCGGCACCGATGCCCAGATCCCCGGCGTCAAAGTCGCCGGCAAGACCGGCTCGGCCGAGATCGGCGGCACCAACGTCAACTCGATGTTTGTTGGCTTTGCACCTTACGATTCACCCACGGTCGCCATCTCGGTGGCCTTGGAGGATTTCGACAAGCATGACATCAAGGCCGCCAAGATCGCCGGTATCGTCCTGACCGCGGCGCTTGCCGCACAGGGAGCGTGATGCCCATGATCGAATCGGACACCAGAGGCGCGCCGCGGCCGAAGAGCTAGCGGCAACGCGCCACACGGCCCCAGCGGCCACATCGTAGGTACTACACACATCGTTGAGCGAATAGTTATGTTAGGAGCAGGAATGGAACAGAGGGTCCTCGGGGGAAGATACCTCCTCAAGGATAAGGTGGGAACAGGCGGCATGGCGACCGTCTACCGTGCACAGGACCAGGTCCTCGACCGCACGGTTGCCGTCAAGATCATGCTGCCGCAGTATGCTGGCGACGCAACCTTCGCCGCACGCTTTAAGCAGGAGGCCCAGGCAGCAGCCGGTCTCTCCTCCCCCTATATCGTGGGCGTCTACGATTGGGGCAAGGACGGCGACACCTATTACATCGTCATGGAGTACCTGCGCGGCACCGACCTTAAGAGCGGCATCAAGAGCCACGGCGCCCTCGACCCCAAGAAGGTCGCCCAGATCGGCTCGCAGATCAGCTCCGCGCTTTCGGTCGCCCACAAGCACGAGATCATCCACCGCGACATTAAGCCGCAGAACATCATGGTGCTGCCCGACGGCAACATCAAGGTAATGGACTTTGGCATCGCGCGCGCCAAGAACAGCCACCTCACGCAAGACAACAACGTGCTGGGAACCGCCCACTACGTCAGCCCCGAGCAGACCCGTGGTCAGGACCTCGGCCCCACCTCGGATATCTACTCGCTGGGCGTCGTGATGTATGAATGCGCCACCGGCCGCGTTCCCTTTGACGGTGACGACGCTATCTCGGTCGCACTCAAGCAGGTCAACGAGCTGCCTATTCCGCCGAGCCAGATCAACTCCGGTGTCGACGCCGACCTTGAGCGCATCATCCTCAAGTGCATGGAGAAGGACCCCGCAAACCGCTTCCAGACCGCCGACGAGCTGCGTCAGGTGCTCAACAGCTACCTGTCGGGCCGTGCCGTCAACGTCTCGGAGCCCACGCGCATCATCGGTGCCCCCGGTGAACTGGGCGCCACCAAGACTCGCGAGCTTTCCGATCAGACGCGCGCCATGGTGCGTCCCGTCTCGGGCGTGAGCGGCCAGAATACCGCCCGTAGCTCGGTTTCGGGCTCCACCGGCTCCTACGAGGTCGAAGAGCCCAAATCCAACAAGAACAAGATCATCGCCGCCGTGGTGGCAGCCGTTGCCGTCATCGGCATCGTGGTGGCCTTTGCCACAGGACTCTTTGGCGGCGAGCAGGTCACCGTGCCCGATGTGCTGGGCAAGGACCAGCAGACTGCCGTCGAGCTGATCAAGGAAGCCGGCCTCGAGGTCGGCACCGTCGACCAAAGCTACAACGACGATGTCGACGAGGGCAAGGTCGCCGAGCAGACGCCCAACGGCAACACCAAGAAAGCCAAGGGCACCAAGGTGAACCTGGTAATCTCCAAGGGCCCCAAGCCCTCTGAGAAGGTTGAGGTTCCCCGGCTTGTCGGCCTGACCAAAGACCAGGCCGAGGCCGCGTTGGCAAGCGTTGGCCTGAAGGGCAACGCCTCCGAGCAGGCCAACGAGGCCGATGAGGGTCAGGTCTTTGAGCAGGGCACCGAAGCCGGTAAGGAAGTCGCGAAGGGCACGACCATCTCGTACAAGGTCTCGAGCGGCCCGGATACCACGTCCGTCCCCGATCTGACCGACATGACCGAGGCCCAGGCGCGCAACGCCCTCGATATGGCAGGCTTTGGCGTCGACGTGAGCTACCAGGAGAACGACTCGGTTACCGAGGGCACCGTGATCAGCTGGAACCCCAGCGGTAAGCAGAAGCCCGGCGCCACGATTACCGTCGTCATTGCCAAGAAGTCCGGCAAGGCCAGTGTTCCGGGCAACCTGTACGGCAAGAGCATTTCCGCCGCCGTCACCGCGCTCAACAACGCCGGTTTCTATAACATTGGCTTCTGTGACCAGAACGGCAATCCCGTAAGCGGTAACGAGGATGCCACCGTTACGGGCGTCTCCCCCACCGGCAAGCAGTCCACCGACAGCACGATCACGCTGACGGTCGCACTTTCTGGCTCGGGTTCGGGCTCTGGCTCGGGCACGGGTGACGATTCCGGTACGACCAACTAGTCGCCACCCCACCGCTCATCACGGCTCTCGCCGCAAACATATTCGCTCACAGGCGCCCGCTTGCTCCCCCAGCAAGCGGGCGCTTCGTTTTTGACATGGCATGAACCAGAAGAGCCCGGCACCGTGGCGGTGTACCGGGCTCGATCAATCTCTGGTGCCCGCGGGCGGATTCGAAAACTCCCCCGCGGGGAAATGAGTGACGCGGGTGCCGACGGTCCGAATCCTGCCCTTAGACCAGAAGAGCCCGGCACCATAGCGGTACCGGGCTCGATATTCCTCTGGTGCCCCCGGGCGGATTCGAAAACTCCCCCCGCAGGGAAATTGGTGACGCGGATGTCGACGGTCCGAATCCGCCGGCAGCTCCCACAAACCAGAAACGGCGCCGCTCTCGCGACGCCGTCATATTCCCTGGTGCCCCCGGGCGGATTCGAACCGTCGACACCCGCTTTAGGAGGTCTTGTATTTCTATTTGAGCTGGTGTTTTATAATTATATACAACTTCATATAACCGCATGTAAAACGGCATATTTCAAGAATCGCGAGATATAGGCTTCAAAAACTTTCTACCCTAATTCTACCCAGATACTCTTGCTTGGGTAGATTTTTGGGATTAGGCTAGGGGCAAGCCTTTAAGGGCTTGCCCCTAGCCTAATCCCAAGGAATCCCACCATGAGCACCAAACCACGAGTCGTCGGAAACGGCAGCGTATATCAAGTTAAAGAAGGGGTGTTCCAATACCGCTTCAACCTCGGCAAGGACCCCAAGACTGGCAAATACGCCTACTCATCCAAGAGAACACTGCACTGCGAAGGTGTGAATAGACGCACACAACAGGCAATGCTCCGCAAAGCCTTGGAAGAATACAAGGAGGAGTTGAACTCCGGTGTCGTCCGTGACAACGGAAACCTCACCGTCGCAAAGTACGCCGAGAACTTCCACAGCCTAAGGGAAGAGGGCTTCAAGTCACCGCTCGCCTATGCCCGTGAGGGCAACTATATTAGCCACATTCAAGAAATGTTCGGCCATATTCGACTTACTGACCTCCACCCTGACGATATACGGCACATCTACGCAAACGCCCGCAAAAAGGGAATGTCCGAAGCCGAGCTACACGGGACACATGTCAAACTGCGACAGATTCTCCAAGACGCCGTAGACAACGAGCTCATCCTTCGTAACCCATGCACGCCAATCAAGCTTCCCAAACCAACTTACAGGGAAAGAACTCCGCTTACGGCAGACGAGGCTTCACGATTTCTGTCTTGCCTCATGGATGAACCACTGTCGGCCAAGGCAACGGGCACCATGCTCTTGCTCCAATGTGGTCTCCGACGCGGCGAAATGCTCGGCTTGACTTGGGGCGACATCGATCTTGGGCAGCGCACGTTGAGCGTGTCGAAGCAGTTCACCAATGACAAGACTCTCCGACCGCCAAAATCGAAGATGAGCCGACGCACCATAGCAATCAACGACTCCCTGGCCTGCTATCTCAGCAAATGGAAGCTGGAACAGCGGGCGCAGCTCAACCGATACACTCTCGATCAGGACGACAAGACGCCTATCGTTAACGGCATAAAGGTCGTCACGACCGAGGATGGCATATACGCCACAGTCGTCAACGTAGACGGCCACAACTTCGACCGATGGTTCCGCGACTTCTGCGTCGATAACGGCTTTGGGAGCTACAACAATATCACCAGAAGATTCCAGCGAAACGGCAAAGAGCACGTGAGGGGCACGGGATACAGTGGGCTCGTCCCCCACGCCCTGCGGCACACGCAAGCGACGCTCCTAATCGGAGAAGGCGCAGACGTGAAGACTGTCCAGGCAAGACTTGGACACGCATCTCCAAGCACGACGCTCTCCATCTACTCCCACGCCATCGAGGCAAACGATCGTAAGGCAGCAGATGCCTTCGGCGAGCTCATTTCCCAAGAGAGCAATTCATAAAGGAAGGGCCGAGATATACCCGGCCCTTCCCTTGCTTTGAACATAGATGGACTAATGGCGGTAGACCATCGCTCCATATGGAGCTTTATCCTCCCAGGAAAACGATGAGGCGTCGCGAATGGGGAAGACGCCGATTATAGGTGCCTTCGTCCATTCGTCGGTATTCAGAATCGCGCCGTCCTTGTCATAGATCGGCTCGACCTGAGAACTCTGGACATCACGAATCCCCGGCCATTTATCAGCTATTGCATTAAGCACCTCATCCGTAGGACAGGCTTCCCTTGAGGAAAGATAAACATAGTGCGGAATTGCATCGCTTGCGTTCCGCACTTCAAGGACGAAAGCATAGTCGCATGATGAGGCGTTTGGCTCATTGACCACAGGCCAATCGTCGGGGACAACGAGATACGAGCCACCTCGCAGGTCCACGCGTTTCATTGACGGCCCCTTATCAACAAGGCTGTCTTGCGGAACAAATCGCAGCATATGGTTACGAAGAGCCTTGTAATAAGAGAGCTTGTCGTTTAAATCGTCGGCAGCGAGCGACAGGGACTCAGCATCGCCATATCCACTAAGCTCATCCTGAATAGACTTGACCCGTTGCGCACAAAAAGCACTCAGCTCTGCAGCCGCACCCTTGTTGACGCGGAGACAGATACTCGCGAGAAGGTCGACCACTTCCCCCGGAGTCTTAAACTCTTGCGAATGTTGTTCCTTGAACATGCTGATGTTGTCATCGGTCTGTTCAAGGACGGTCGTCCCAAACTTTCGTTTTTTCGGTTTCCTGGAGCGTTCCATTTCATCCTCCAATCGATTTTCATTGCAAGTATAACCTTTTTTTCGAGGTAAAAGCGCTTATCCGAAACTTTTCGGAACTTTTTCTGAATCTTCAGCGCCTCGATTGCCAGAAGCAGTATCATCGAATTGCACAGATAAGCGAATGCCGGAATGGAGGTGCCCAAAGAAGGCCATAGAAACAAAAAGCCGCCCACCCCTCCCCTCTAGTCGCCAAACTGAGGTGGGGAGGAGTGAGCAGACCAAAGGAGATTCTACCATGGTAGATTCCGCTGTTCCCAAAGCGGGTATCGTACCCGCTCCTCCTCGCGTCGTTCTGGGACGCGAGCGTCTGCTCGGCGTCACCGAGATTCGTGAGCTGACCGGGCTTGGGGAGGTTGCCGCCGCATCGCTCATGAAAGAGAGCGGTCGCTGCCTCAAGCTTCATAGCCGCCTCTTCGTCATCGAGTCCAGCTTTTTTGAGTACCTTCACGAGTTGGAGGTGTCGGATCCGTGCAGCCTGTAGCCAATAGCTCATTCAACGTCGAAGCCGATCAGCTCAAGACCTATATCGAGGAAATGAACGGGCGTAAGCCCATGGCTCATATACGCAGCCTCCCCTCTCTCGACAAGCTCATCGGGGGCGTCGTACCCGGAATCCTGACCATAGTCGGAGCGGCACCCGCTGCCGGCAAGACGACGCTCCTCAAGACCATCTCCGACGACCTCGCATCCCAAGGCGTGCCCACCGTCTTCTATTCCGCGGAACTCCCCGCGTATCGCATCGCCCAGAAGGGCATCACGCGCCTCGGCAATGGAGACTTCAGCCTTTCCGAGGCGACCGGGACAATCCCCGAGAAGAGGGAGGCATTTGAGCACGCCTGCGCCATCTACGCCGAGACCGTAGCACCTAACTCGTGCATCATGGACAGCCAAACGTCCATGGAAGATCTCGGGCGTTGCATCGGTGATTGCATTCACGAACGTGGGCAGCGCCCTGCCGTTTTTGTGGATTACCTTCAGCTCATTGCAGCAACCAATTTCAATGTTCGCGCGGAAGAACGCGTTGTCATCACCGCTTGCGTCCAAGCCCTGGGCAACATCGCCCGGACGTATGACGTCCCCGTTTTCCTGATAAGCAGCGTCGCGCGCGATAAGTACAACGATGCGAACACCGAGCTCAACGTCTTCGCTGGCTCGCAGGGTATCGACTACGGCTCCGACAACGCTCTCTTCCTGCAGGTCGACGGCAGGGACAAGAAGGAGCGGAGGTACAACTCTGAGCTAGATGTTCGTCCCCTGCTCGTTCGCGTCCTTAAGGCACGCTATGGCACGCTTGGGAGCGCCAAGCTCACCTTCGACGCGCCCCATGCCACCTTCTATGACCAGGAGGGCTAGGCCATGCGCGGCAACAGCAAGACTGCGCATATCAACGTCCGAATGACCGAGGAGGAGCGTGCCGTCATCATGGCGCGCTCCTCCTCTTTTGACATGGCCCCATCGACGTTCATGCGCGAAGCTGCCCTCCGCATCGGGCAGAAGCCCGTCAAGGTCGCCGACGAGGCGACCTTGCGGCAAATCCTCCACCAGATGAAGAAACAGGGCGGAAACCTCAACCAGGCCGTCCATGCCGCAAACGCCTATGGCGTGGATGCGCAGACGGCCCGACAGCTCACGGAGGCCGTCCGACTGGTGTCGAGCACGGCCTCGCAGCTTTCAAACCTCATCTCCAAGAATCGAGAACTATCATGAAAACCAAGATGCTCACAGCGCTCCTATCATCCCTTTTCCTAGCGATCCTCGCATGCCCCGTACTCGCCGCCCCCATCGACATGCTCGTCGCCGGGTACGGACTCGACGCATCGGCAATTCCCACAACGTTCGACGCGGAGACCGTCCTCGGCTGGTGGCTCTCGGACGGGTTCGTCACCCATCCCCTCGGGGCCTTGTTCGTCTTCCTCCTTGCACTCTGCGCCTGCGCCCTCATCGCCTACTCAAGCGCCCTCAAATCACGAGCCGAGGACGGCGGCGTGCTCGGCGACGCCCACGTCAAGACGGGCCGCGAGGTCGTGAAGGGGTCCATGACATGGGGCGGCTCGACGAGCCCCTCGTCGCGCGGGTTCGTCTACGGCTTCACCAAATATCGCGGTAAGCCCTGCTATTTCTACGAGCCGAAGAAGATGATTTTCGTATCAGGGGCCACTGGGTCAGGTAAATCACGCTTCCTCTACCTCCCCTCAATCGACCTGCTCAGCTACGGCGACGCCTCCAACGGCTCCGAGCCCGCGACCCTCGTCGTCTCAGACGTGAAGAACGAGCTCATAGAGCTCACGGGCGATGAGCTTGCCCGTCGTGGCTACCGCGTCCTCCTGCTCGATACGCAGCACCCCTATCGCGGCCAGAGGTTCAACCCGCTCAAGCAGGTTCTCGACCTCCATGCCGAGGGGCGCGACCAGGAGGCCGAGCAGGCGGCGGACGCCATCGCGGAGCTCGTGGTGCAGGATGACGAGAAGGGCAAGGGTTCGCACTGGACGGCATCGGCCAGGGGCTTGCTCTCGGCCCTGGTCCTGCTGGTCTCCATGTCTGACGAGTGTCCCGAGGGATCGAGGCACCTCGCGACCGTCTGCGAGGTCTTGGACCGTGGCACCGAGGCCGAGGGCGACGACCCGGCCGAGCCTCTGAAGGCCGTCTTCCGCTCCCTGCCGAGCGGTCACCCCGCCAAGGGCAGGGCGTCGCAGTTCGTCTCCTCGGGCGGCAACGAGCTCAGGAGCATCCTCTCGACGCTCAAGGTGGCACTCCGCCCGTTCTCGTCCGCGCCGGTCACATGGATGACCTCTGGCTCCGACATCGACCCGCGAACGGTGCTCACGGAGAAGAGTGCCGTCTTCCTCCACGTGCTCGACGAGGGCTCCCCCTACAACTGCATAGCGGCGATATTCCTCTCGCAGCTCTGGGCTTCGGTCCAGGCGGTCGCGGACGTGAACGGCGGAAAACTCCCCCGCCCCGTGCAGATACTCGGCGACGAGTGGGGCAACCTCCCCCGCGTCGAGTGCCTGCCCGCGCTCCTCAGCCTAGGACGCAGCTACGGTTGTTTCTGGGTCGGCGCGACGCAGGACGTATCCCAGCTCAACAAGTACGGCGAGAAAGACGGCCGCAGGAAGATCCTCGCGAACTGCGGCATCAAGGTCGCGATGAAGCTCGCCGAGGAGGAGGACCGCCGGTACTTCACCGAGCTCATCGGCAAGACCACGCGCCACACGCAAGGCACGAGCAACGGCAGGGCCGCGTCAGGCACGTCCTCCTCGACGTCCTACAGCGAGAGCGCCGACGACGTGATACACCCCTGGGAGTGGCGCGACATGGCCCCGGACCGGGACGGGATCATCGTCGTGAAGCACGCGGATAACGGTATGCCCGCATGTCGAGCCGGCGTCTTCCGCTCCCCCGTCACCGACTGCACCAACACGCCCACAAGGGAGCACTTCGACCTCGGGACCCCCGAGCACGAGGCGGAGAACCGTCGCGCCTACCAGCGCCGCCTCGACGAGTCAGCTGCTGGGAAGATGCGCGAGGAGGCCTCGACCTGGTGCCCAAAGTGGCCCGAGCCGGAGAAGAAGAACGGGAGCAAGCCGGGCGGCAAATTCAGCGGGCTCTCGCTCGACTAGGGAGGCGACCATGACGGCGATAAAGCAGACGAGCGTCTGCAGCGAGAAGCACCTCGCGAGACTCAGGGATTACCTCTCCTGGGACCGCGACAAGGCGCTCGCCCACGGCACGCAGAACATTATCGACGATGACCGCTGGTTTCAGGAGATGGCAGACACGAGGGCGGCCATGGGTCACGACAGGCCCGGCAAGGCCGGTGCCAAGTGTACCTACATGCAGCACCAGATACTCGGGTTCCTCCCAGACGAGTGCGACCTCAACGGCGGGAAGATGACGCCGGAGCTGTGCATGCGCTATGCGAGGGAGTACGTGGCCGAGCGCTACCCCAACCAGGAAGTCGTGATGGTGCTGCACCGCGAGCGCTGCCGCGCGGACGCCACCGACCGCTACGCCGTGCACCTCGGCATCAACCGCAGTGATCTGGAAACCGGCCGAAGGCTCGACGAGGGCCCCGCCCGAAAGGCGGCGGCATCACGCGTGAAGACCGTCCGTACCCTGGACGAAAGGTACGGCCTCAGGCAGCTTGAGCGCGGCAAGGCCAACTCGCGCGTCCACGCGAGGCAACCCGGCACGGAAGAGCGCGACATGGCCCGAAAGGGACAGGCCGAGCGCTCGGAGAACGCCCGCGTCCGCGTCGCGGTCGCCCGCCGAATCGAGGAGGTCGGGCGCATGCGCGACTGCCCCGACCGGATGGGCGAGCTTGAGCGGCGGCTCAAGCGGGACGGCATCGAGCTCGCCAGGTCGAAGGGCGGGAGCCTCCAGTACCGCTTCCCCTCGAAGTCTCTCGGGGGCATGAGGAAGGTCAACGGCGGAAGGCTCGGCTTTGCCGTCGACCGCTCGACTGGCATCGCCGTCCGCTTCACGCTGCGCGGGATAGCGACGGCGATGCGGGCGTTCTGGGAGCTTGAGCGCAGGGCGCTGGAGAACCAGAACGGCCGAGACGACTGAGCATTTGGGCCGGGACGCAACAGGCGTCCCGGCCCCTTCTTTTGCCCTTCGGTGAGAGCGACCTCGGAGCGGTTCGCCGTCCCGCCGCAGGCGGGCAAGATGATTCCGTGCAACGGAATCCATATCTTGCCTGCACGGAGCGAGCCGGTTGCCCAAGGCAACGCGAGCCCGGGCAGGTGAGCGCCGGTTGAACCGACGCCGAGGAGACGCGACCCTGGGGAGCGTCGCACGACGGCGCTCGGCGACCCGGCGCGAGAGGCCCAGCCCGGCGACCACGGCGGAGCGATGGCGACTTCTGGAAGCCATCGAGCGCAGCCGTTCGGCGGGCTGGGCCGGCGTGAGCGGAGGCGGACGAAACGCGACCCTGGGGAGCGTTGCCAGGGAGCCGCAGCGAGAGCGACGCCGTGCGTCGCGGGGGTCCCGCCCATAAGCGGGACCCATCGGCCGCAAGGCCGATTGCCGCGCCTCGGCCCTCTCGACCTGCGCGTCGGGGAGGAGTCGGCAGTAACCTCTCCCCGATCCACAACGGAGACCTAAAGCCGCTCGTACGCCCCCTTCACCAGCTCGCCCATAAGCTGCCTTCGCTTGCCTAGGAACTCCTCGTAATCGAGGTCCTCAAACCCAACAGGCAGGGCATGCTCCTCGCAGTTGCGGCGATACTCGTCCTCCCCCAGCGCGGCGCGATACCTACGAACGTACTCATTCGGGGCGTCATCCGAGATGTAGATGTTGTTCTGGTAGTCAACAAGGGTGAAGTTGCCTCGGTTGCTGCGCTGTGAAAGGTAGCCCTTGGCCTTCAGGTAGTTATCTGGGAACAGATGATGCTTGTCCAGAGCCTTTTTGGAACCTGATGAGCCGGTAAGCAGCAGTTGAGAAAGAGGGGCCGTGCTGAACAGCGCCTTGGCACCGAGCACGACCTGAGCCGCGACGAAGCCCCACCAGGTCGGGCCCGTCGCCTCGTTTGCGTCGAGGGAGCTGGGCAGCGTGATGGAGAAATAATCGTCCGTCATGATGGCAGCGAGCCTACGGTCGAAGTACGCCCGGAACTCATCGGCGGTCTCAAGGCGCGAGACGTCGTTAAGCTGCTGCTCGAACTCGGATTCGAAGGACCCCACATAGAGCCCCGTTATGGCTGCGGCGAAATACCAGCGCCGCACGAGCCCGCGCACAGCCAGTGGCTCCATGTCGAACTCATAGCGCCCGATAAGGTAGAACGCATAGCAGAACATGAGCGCGTTGCCCGACCCCACCTGGTCAGAGCAGACATAGCCCGCCTCCGCCAGCGTGTTGATGAAGGCATGCCAGTTGTTCAAGTCAAGCACGAGATCGAGGGCGCGACCGAACGTGGCAAAGTTCTCAGCTCGCGTCTCGGGCGTCGTTTCCTTTGTCTTGAGATCTCGCCCGCGAAGAATCTGGTAGGCATAACGCAGGCGACCCCTCTTGAACCCCACGCCCACCGTGGCGCGAATGATATGCGTCGGCGAGACGGTCATGAGCGGGTTGTACGAGGTGCCCTTTGCGGGCGCATGGCTCATGGCGCAGAACTCCTCTATACGCTCCCTCATGGCAGGTTCGTAGACCGAAAGCAGGGTCATGATGAAGTCATCCTGCTTAAGCGCCTGCCCTTGCGAGTTCACACGCACAAAGATGTCCGATACGGTCTCCTCGTCAGCCGATTCGGAAATCTCCAGCGTCGGCAGAAGATAACGCTCAAGCCCGAGTAATGCGTTGAGCCCGCTCTCGACGGCATCCTCGCCGTCATCGTCGAGTTCGGGTTCTCCCTTTTTGGCATTCGCCTCGTTAAGGCGCTTGATGAACGCCCTGCGATAGGCGCTCAGCTTGTTGTCGTGGTTCGCCGCGAAGGCCTCGGATACGTCCGGCACATAGCGCGAATCCTTCTCGGTCGAGGCGTCGGCATTCTTGAATGAGCGTGCGATGGGGTCGTAGGCGACCTTCACCGTACGCTCCCTGAAGTTCTTGTCTCGCACGGACACGCCGTACAGGGAGCTCAGAAGGGCAGTGAGTCTCTGCTGTCCGTCGATGACAAGGGACTTGGGGACGGCATACACCTTTTGGTTCGAGCCTATGGCAGACTTCTTGCCCGCGTTGTCGCTCGGAGAGTCCCACAGCATCACATAGCCAATAGGGTATCCGCGGAGCATGGAATCAAGCAGGTCGCGGACCTTTTCGTTGCCCCACACAAAGGGTCGTTGCAGGTCGGGCAGACCGATCTTGCCCGTCTGAACGTCCTTCAGGATGTTACCAACCTCCAGCGATATGGGGTTATAGATGGAATTTGGCACTATAGTTCACCGACCTTCTTGGCGTACAGGTTGAAAAGATGGGCGACTATCTTCTCCTCGTCCCCACCGAAGTCGACGCCATAGGCAGCTTCGACAGCAGCGTCGAGCGCCTTATGCGCAGACATCAGCTCGGGGAAGAACGTTTCGTTCTTGGGATCGTACATGTCCGCGAGCGTCGCACCTTCTTGGGCATCCCGGGCGTCGAGCACGGCTTGGGCGCAACGCTCAACTTCTTCGCGTTGGGATTCCGTGGGCTCGGGCCAGACGAAGTTGTTGTAATCAATATTGGCCGAATACTGGTAATCGTCCTTCAATCTTCCGGTTACGATCCTAACCCATGCATTATGGAATTGAGATTGCAGAATGCCATAGTGATAGAGAGAGGCATTAGGTATCAATCTAACCTTGTTGCTGCAAAATATCTCTGGACCAACAAAGCCCATTGGAACACGTTTCCTTCTGCTTGAAGACACCTCTGGGATGATGATGGAACTTCCCTCGGGCATGTTCTCAACGTGAAATCTCGTTGGCTTATCTGCTATTTTCCGGGTTCCAGCGCTTTTACTTGCAAGCCTGTATTCACGAACCTGTTCTACTCTCTTTCTGCACTCAGGAAGCTGCTTTAGATCTGAGAAGGTTGCCTCCCCAAGCCACAGGCACCAGCGGTGATAGCCATGAATGAACTCTTTTGATCCAAGCCATGGATGGAAGAAGCCTTCGGCCTTTGGCTCTTTCTTCAGGAAATCGTCTTTCTCCTCATCGGTAAACAGGTAGAATCCCCCATCAATAGGTTTATTTCCGATGCCCATTTCCGGAACATCACAAATAGGCTTGCTGCGGCTGTAGATGAATACATCAGGGGCGTCTTTCAGATACGCATTGATTCGAGCCGTGGGAATCTGTTCTTCGTCGCTGTCCGGGGTCGCGTGGTAGAAGAGCGTCTTGGTCCCCGACTCGCGGGAGAACCCGACGATGACACAGAACACGTGCGCCTTGTCCGCAGCCTCGTTGTCCCACCTGAACGTGTTGTGCGCGAAGTCGATGTGGATACCCAGGTCGTACAGGGGTTTCCAGAGGTTGGCGACCTGCTCGCCCTGACATATCGAGTTGGTAGAGACCAGGGCGCAGCGCGTGCGCTTTCCCTGCGTGAACCTCGCGGCCTTCATGTACCAGGCCCCGCAGTAGTCGATGTTGCCCGCGTTCTTCGCTCCATCGAAGACCTCAAGGAGCTCTGCCTTCTGCTCCTTGGATTGGTTGCGAGCACCCAGGAACGGCGGGTTGCCCACAAGATAAGTAAGGTCATCGGGGAACACCTCGGACCAATCGGTCTTGAGGGCGTTGCCCTCATGGAGGTTGCTGAGGCTCCTGAGCGGCAGGAAGTCGAAGTCATAACCGACGTATATCTCCTGCGTCTTTCGGAGCATCTGCTCCTCGGTGATCCAAAGGGCGGTCTTGGCGACCGAGACGGCGAAGTCGTTTATCTCGATGCCGTACAGTTGATCGAGAGATACGCGGACGGGGCTGTCCTGCGCAATGACGAGGGACGTCTGCCCCGCGTTGCCGGTCTCCTCGCCGAGCTCGTCCTCGATGATTCGGTTCTCGATGGTGCGCAGCTGCCGGTACGCCTCGGTAAGGAAGTTGCCCGAGCCGCACGCGGGGTCACCGATGGTGATGGAGGCAACCTTGTCGTGCAGCCTCGCCAGGGCCTGCTTGCGTTTCGTCGCCGTCCTCTCGCCCTCGGCCTCGTGCAGCTCGTCCCACAGCTCGTCGAGGAAGAGCGGCTTGAGGCAGCGCTCGATGTTCTCCACGCTCGTGTAGTGCATGCCCCCGGCATGGCGGGTCTCGGGGTTCAGCGTCCCCTCGAACACGCCGCCAAAGATGACGCCCGAGATCTCACGCCAATCGAAGTCCTGGGACGCGTCGGTGATGGCCTCGAGAATCTCCGGGGTCATCTGCGGGACGATGATGGAGGAGTCGGCGAACAGACCGCCGTTCACGTACGGGAAGGCCGCGAGGTCCTCGTCCATGTACTCGTCCCGCTTGTCCAGGGGCGTGTCGATCGCCTCGAACAGGTCCACCAGCTTGCGGCGGAGCTTGGCAGGGTCACCCTCGCAGTACCTACCGAACGCCTGGTGCGATTGCAGGAGGTCGGCGTCCTCGGCGTAAAGCAGGAAGATGATTCGGGTGATGAGCACGTTGAGCGAGCGCTGCTCCTCCTGCGCGCGCTCGTCCTTCTCCTCGATGTGGTGGTACTGCTTGGCGAGGGCATCGTAGAGCCTGGAGACGTAGGCCCCGGCCTCGATGGAGAGCTGCTGCTCCTTGTGCAGGCGGCTCGTCTCGTTGGAGGTCAGGAAGGAGAGAAGGTACAGGCTGTCCTGGAGCTCTTCGAGGGAGAACTCCTGCACGGTGTCCTCGGGCCGCTCGTTGTCGAGGTCGTAGAGGCGGAAGGTCCCGAAGTTGCACGTCATCACCCAGCGGGGGCGCTCGGAGTACGGCAGGTGCCGCGCGTACCACATGGCCTGCTGGAGCGGCGTCTCCATGCCGCCGTTTCTGGGCTCGGGTTTGTCGAGGTCGATACCCCACGACTTCTGCTCACACAGGAAGTTGTGGTCGGAGACGAACACGTCGATGCGGCGGCCTCTCACCTTCCGCTCGAAGTCGACGAAGCTGTCTATGGTGTTGGACGGGATGCCCAGGACGTTGATGAGCAGATCTACCCAGAACTTTTGCGTGTCCTGCTGCTCGTTGTTGGAGCCCGCGGGGATGGCGGCAAGGCGCTTCTGCCACCGCTTGACGAACTCCTTTGCCTCTTTCTTGCTGGCAGGCATACCGGACCTCCTGCGTCGTTGTCACTTTCGGACAATTTTAAGGGGTAAAAGCCCTCTTCCAAGCGGAAGGGCGAGTTTTCAACGGTCCACGGTGTCGCAGGGTCCCAGGCGAACCCCGAAGACGCCGGGGGCTGTTGGAAACTCGCCCATCTCACAGCAACGTCACCCTAGGTTTTCAACGCTTTCCATGGCCGAAGGGCTTCTTATAAGCCCGTAGGCTGTGGGAAGGGTTGGAAACCGGACTTTGGGCATAGCCCTTCACAAAAAAACTTTCTACCCAAATTCTACCCAACTGACGTTAACGATGCCCTTATATAAGAAAGCAGGTCAGACGATTTATACCATCTGACCTGCATTTACTTCTGGTGCCCCCGGGCGGATTCGAACCGTCGACACCCGCTTTAGGAGAGCGGTGCTCTATCCCCTGAGCTACGGAGGCATGTTGTACTAGTGTAGCAGATTTACTGCATCGCAATACGTCGCATGACTAGACTTCGAAGTTGCGGTGGAATAGTTCCTGTCTGAAGCATCTAAAGCCGTATTTAGGAACTATTTCACCGCAACTTATGAGAAGCTAGTTACCTTTGTGGAAGAGGTTTTTGATAACGGAGGGGATGCTCTTGGCGCCCTTGGCCGTCACATCGATAAAGTCGGGCGAACGCACAAGCTTATCCTCGTCGACGTACTTGCGGACAGCACGAAGCGTCTCTTTGTCGTCGCGCGTCGAAAACGTAAAGTGACCGTTGTCCTTGGTGAAGATGGCAAAACGCGTGATCTTCTTGGTACCGCGTAAAACCTCGGCGGCAATATAGTCGACCTCATCCCACGGGATTTGAATATAATCCTCGGGATTGCGCTCGTTGTAATACTCGAACGCCTTATTGCCCACCATCACGTTGCCGTGGCTGGTAAGCCCCATCAGGCAGGTTGCCGGCGTTGCCAGATCGACCGTGCTGTTCTGAGATTGCGCCATGCGCGCCTCGCCCTCCAAATAAAACAATCGGACCGCATCCAGTGTACCCACCGGGTGCGGTCCGTTTCAATGGCTCAAAAGCCCTTGCCTAGCAATTCTCGGTCTTAAGCCGAAACGTGCTTACATGAAGCCGCAGACGCGACCGATGATGCCGATGGCGAAGAGAGCCAGGATGATGACGATCGGGCTGACCTTCTTCTTGAGGAGCTTGCAGACCAGCAGGGTCAGGCACACGGCGGCAAGGCCGGGGATGAGCTGATCGAGGTTGGCCTGAAGCGTGGTGACCTTCACCTGATCAAGGGCGTTAGCACCGATGGAGTTATACATCGTCAGTGCTTCCTTGACACCCTCAGAACCGGAGGGCAGGTTAGCCCAGTCGATAAAGGCGCCAGCAGACTGCGTGACCTTGGAGACGACCGGGGTGAAGGAGATAGACACCCAGCGCTCGACCAAGGCGCCGATGATGAACATACCCAGGATGGAAGCACCCTCGGTGACCTTGCCCATCAGACCGCCGGAGAGGTCCTTGGCGATGGAGGAGCCGACCTTGTAGCCAAACTCCTGCGTGTACCACAGGAAGGCGTAACGGATGATGTTCCACGCGAAGAAGAACAGCAACGGACCGGCGATGCTGCCGGACAGGGCCAGGGAAGCGCCCAGAGCGCCCAGAATCGGGCGAAGGGTGAACCAGAAGGCGGGGTCGCCGACGCCGGCGAGCGGGCCCATCATACCGACCTTGACGCCCTGAATGGCGACGTCGTCAATCGGGGCACCGTTGGCGCGCTCCTCCTCGAGAGCGAGGGTAACGCCAATGACGGGGGCGGAAACATAGGGGTGGGTGTTATAGAACTCCAGGTGGCGCTTAAGAGCGGCAATCTGGTCATCCTTGCTGGTGTAGAGCTTCTTGATCGCAGGGATCATTGCGAAGCACCAGCCGCCGTTCTGCATACGCTCGTAGTTCCACGAGCCCTGAAGGAACTGATGACGGAAGCAAACCTTCTTGCGGTCAGCCTTGGTGAGCTGAATCTTGTTCTCTGCCATATGTATCACTCCCCTCCTACTCGTAATCGTTCAAAATGTCGCCGAGCGGGTCACCGGAGCCGCCGCCCATGCCGCCACCCTGCTTGGCCAGATCCTTAAGGCCAAGGTAGATGAGGGCAAGGGAGATGCCGATGAGGCCAAGGGCGATCAGCGTGAGCTGAGGGATGGCAGCAAGGACAAAGCCGAGGATGAAGAACGGCCAGGTCTCCTTGGTGGCCATCATGTTGATGACCATGGCGTAACCGACGGAAGCGACCATGCCGCCGCCGACAGCCATGCCGCCGGACAGCCAGTCGGGCATAGCGTTAAGCGCGTTGGTAACGGCCTCGGCCGGGATGATGCACAGAAGTACTGCCGGGATGGCGATACGAAGGCCCTGCATGAGGATGGCAGCGTACTGCCAGCGCTCGATGCCGGAGAAGTCGCCCTTCTCGGCGCAACCGTCCATGGCGTGAGCGATAGCGGTAGCAATGGTACGGCAGATCATGGTCAGGAACAGACCAGCGACCGACAGCGGGACGGCGACGGCGATGGCCGCGGTAACGGCCTTGGCCGAATCAGTGGCGCCGCCGTTGAGGGCGAGCACCATGATGATCGAAGAAGCGACCGAGGCCAGAGCGGCGTCAGGCGCGACGGCGGCGCCGACGTTAGCCCAGCCAAGGGCCATCATCTGGAGCGAACCGCCCAGGAGGATGCCCTCCTGAAGGTGACCGGTTACGAGACCGATAAGCGTGCATGCCACGAGCGGCTGATGGAACTGGAACTCATCCAGAATGCCTTCCATACCGGCAAGCAACGCGACAATCGCAACAAGCAGAATAGTGATTGCAGACATGTATCGGACCCTCCTTTACTATGCTTGAGCGGCCAGTTCGGCCTTAGCTTTCTTCAACATGGCGTCGAGATCCTCGGAAGCATCCGAAGGAACCTTGCGGACCTCGAACTTGACGCCCTTGGCCTTGAGGGCCTCGAGGGTCTTAACGTCGTCATCGCCCATAGCGACGGCGTTGGTGACGACGACCTTGCCCTTGGAGTGAGCCATGGAACCGATGTTGACTTCCTTGATGTCGACGCCGGCCTCGATGGCCTTGAGCAGATCCTGTGGGTTCTCGAAGAGCAGCATGGCCTTGGTGTCACCAAAGCGCGTGTCCTTGACGACCTCGGCCATCTTCTTGATGGGCACGACGTTGGCATGGACTCCCGGAGGGGCAGCCTGCTCGATCATGGTCTTGCGGAGCTCGTCGTGAGCAACGCCGTCGGAAACCACGATGATGCGGTTGGGGTTGATCTGCTTGGTCCACGTGGTGGCCACCTGACCATGAAGCAGACGGGTGTCGATACGGACGTGGGCGATCTTGATGTGCCCATCGCCGATGACCGTTCCCGGAGGGATGGCGCCTGCAGGAGCAGCGGCGGCCGCAGCCGGCTTCTTCTCCTCGGGCACCAGAGACTCGGGCTTGACACGCACGCCAGCCTTAGCCTCAGTCACGAGATGTTTTGCGATCGCATGTGCAGTGTTCTTTGCGTCAAAGCGCTGCGAATATGCCTCGATGAGCATAGGCAGGTTGACACCGGTGACGATAGCCCAGGAATCGTGGCCCTCGATGAGCCCGCTGATCTGGTTGAACGGCGTGCCGCCCCACAGATCAACGAGGAAGAGCACCTGCTCCTGGTCCTCGAAGGAAGCGACTGCTTCCTCGACCTTGGCACGGAAATCGTCGGGGCCCATGCTCGGCTCGAGCGAGACCACGGCAACAGACGGCTGATCGCCAAAGACCATCGAGCCCGTCTGCTTGATTCCAGCTGCCAAGTCCCCGTGGCTAGCAAGAACAATACTTACCATCACATAACCTCCTTTTTGTCTACGTATTTCCTACACGACATGAAAGGAGTATACCTGTTTGGATTGTGGAATTATAGCTAAATTCGCAAAAGGTTGGATTATTTGTTTAAACGTCTATGTTTGTTACAAATTGATTACGTTGCTGGCTTATAGCTCATTGCCTGCTAAAACGTGATTTGCTGATTGTTTTCAAAGACATATAAAGGTGCACCGTTCGTTAAGACCGCTTTTAGGTGAATCCCAATGCGTCTGCGTGCCACCATTTTGTTTAAACAGACATGACTTGACTAACCGAAGCAAATATGTTTAGAACTCTAGTCCATGTAGACATTAGATGTTAGGCGATGTGGAGAGGGTTGGCGGCGTCGACGGCGTCGGGGGCGTCGGAGAGGCCGTCAGGAGCAGCGTCTGCCGGGTCCTCGTCGGGGGTCTCGATCTGTTTGATCATTACCTCTTGGCCCTGCAGCAAATAGGTCTCGCCGCTGCCGCAATGGGGACAGGTCTTGCCGTGCTCGACCGTCGCGTAGTCGCAGCCGCATGCCTCGCAATATGTCACGGCCTCGACGGGCTCCACGATAAGCTCCGCGCCCTGCGCGATAGGCTTTTTATCTGCTGCCCAGCGCCAAGCGTCGAGCAGCAAGTCGGGAACGACGCCCGAGACCTCGCCCAGCAGCAGCGTGACGCTCGAAACGCGACGCACGCCATTGGCGCGCGCCACGTTCTCGACATCGCGAATGATGTGATAGACGATTCCGAGCTCGTGCACTTTTAATTCCTTCCGCCGTTCTACCGAACGGCGGTCGGCTTGACGCTGCGCGAGCCCCAGACGGGCGATCTGCCTTTCAATCGTCGGGCATGGGCAAAAGCCCTATGCCCTCCTCTTTCAAGGCACCTCGCCACGCCTGGGACTCGCTCGCTGTCCAACCGCTCTCTGCGCCGTTCTCCTGCTTGTTGCGTTTCTTACTTCTTCCCGAATTTGATCTTGATGGCGCGCTTGAGCGCGTACTTGCCGAGACTCGGGAGCTTTTGCTCGTATTTGACCATCGTTGAGCACTCGGGGCGGTCTCGATCCAGATGGATGGCGTCAAACGCGCACTTGGTGGTGCACAGGCCGCAGCCGATGCACTTGTTGGGGTCGACGATCGAGGCGCCGCAGCCCAGGCAGCGGGCGGTCTCGGCGCGCACCTGCTCCTCGGTAAAGGTCTCAACATACTCGCTAAACGGCGCGGCCTTCTCGCGCTCGCGGTCCACGTGGGCAACCTCGCGGCTCGCGTTGTCGTAGCTCTCGAGCACAACGTCGTCGCGGTCGAGCGCGGTGTAGCGGCGCTGGTTGCGGCCGATGGTGAGCGTGGAGCCCGGCTGCACAAAGCGATGGATGGACACGGCGGCCTCGTGACCGGCGGCAATAGCGTCGATGGCAAAGCTGGGGCCAGTGTAGACGTCACCACCCACAAAGATGTCGGGTTCGGCGGTCTGGTAAGTCTGGGGATCGGCAAGGGCGCCCTGGCCGCGGCCGAGCTCCACCTTGGAGCCAGCCAGCAGGTCTCCCCACACAATGGACTGGCCAATCGACATGACCACGCGGTCGGCATCGACACGGCGCAGATCGTTCTCGTCGTACTCGGGCGCAAAACGGCCCTCGTCGTCAAAGACACGCGTGCAGCGCTTGAAGGTGATACCACACACACGACCGGCCTCGTCCAGGTGAATCTCCTTGGGGCCCCAGCCGCAACTGATGTGAGCGCCGTCCTCAACGGCCTCGCGACGCTCCTCCTCGCTGGCGGGCATCTGAGCCTCGCTCTCCAGGCAGAACATCTCAACGTGCTCGGAACCCAGACGGCAGGCGTTGCGCGCGACATCGATAGCCACGTTGCCGCCGCCCACCACAATGGTGCGGCCGGGCAGCGCGTCGATCTTGCCGCTGTTGACCTCGCGCAAGAAGTCGACGGCCACGCTCACGTCCTCGGCTTCTTCGCCCGGAATACCGGCGAGGCGGCCGCCCTGACAGCCGATGGCAACATAAAAGGCCTTAAAGCCCTGCTCGCGCAGCTCGTCGAGCGTCACATCGCGACCGACCTCAACGCCATAGCGGAACTCGGCGCCCATCAGGCGAATGACCTCAACCTCGGCCTCGATAACGTCCTTTTCCAGCTTAAAGCTGGGAATACCGTAAGTGAGCATGCCGCCCGGGCGCTCGTTTTTCTCGAACACGACAGGTTTGTAGCCCTTCTCGGCCAGATAGAAGGCGCAGGACAGGCCGGCCGGACCGGCACCGATGATGGCGATCTTCTGGTCGAAGCCGCCGGCACGCGTCGGGGTCACCACAGGCGGGACATAGCGGGTCGCGGCATCCAGATCGCGCTGGGCGATGAACTTCTTGACCTCGTCGATAGCCACGGCGGCGTCCACACGGCCGCGGGTGCAGGCATCCTCACAGCGTCGGTTGCACACACGGCCGCAGATAGCGGGCAGCGGGTTCTCGCGCTTAATGAGTGCTAGGGCCTCGTCATAGCGACCCTGAGCCGCGAGCTTCAAATAGCCCTGAACGGCGACGTGCGCGGGGCAGGCCGTCTTGCAGGGAGCGGTGCCGGACTCATGCGTCTCGATACGGTTGTCGTTGCGGTAGTTGGGCGACCACTTGGTGTGGTCCCACTTGGTGGCGTCGGGCAGCTCCTGGCGCGGATACTCGGGCACCTGTCCGCCGGCCTTTTTGCTGCAGAGCTTCTGGCCGAGCTTGGCGGCGCCGGCCGGGCACACCTCAACGCAGCGACCGCAGGCCACGCACTTGTCCTTCTCGACCTTGGCGACATAGGCCGAGCGCGACAGGTTGGGCGTGTTGAACAGCTGAGAGGTGCGCAGGGCGTAGCACACGTTGACGTTGCAGTTGCAGATAGCGAAGATCTTGTTCTCGCCGTCGATATTGGTGATCTGGTGCACAAAGCCGTTGTCCTCGGCCTGGCGCAGGATGTCGTAGACCTCGTCGCGCGTCACGTAATGGCCGCGGTCGGTCTCAACCACATAGTCGGCCATATCGCCCACGGCAATGCACCAGTCGGCGGGGTCGTCGGCGCAGCCCTCACCCATCACGCGACGGCTCGCGCGGCAACTGCAGGTACTAGCGGCATATTTGCCATCGTATTTGTCGAGCCAATGCTCAATATGCTCGATCGGCACCGACGTGCTCGCGGCATCGATAGCCTTCTCGACCGGAATGACATGCATGCCGATGCCGGCACCACCGGGCGGCACCATCGGCGTGGCCTTGGACAGCGGTCCCTTGGACGCCTGCTCAAAGAACTTGGCATAGACCGGGTGCTCCTCGAGCTGGCTCATGCGCATGTTGAGGAACTCGGCGGAACCCGGCACCAGCATGGGCAGCACCCACTGCTTGGCGCGCTCGGGGTTTTCCCAGTTGTACTCGAGCAGACCCGTGTAGCTCATGTCGTCGAGCATCTTCTCGATATCGGCCTCAGGCATGCCGGTGAGCTTGACCATCTCGGGCAGCGTATAGGGGCGGCGCATCTTCATCTTGCAGAGCACTTCGGCCTGCTCGTCGGTTGCAGCCTCGGCAAACGACCAGTACTCGTAGCCCAGCAGCTCATCGCGATGCAGCAGACGGTTGGTGCAGTGCTCGCACAGCTTGACGATGGCCTCGCGCGGATGCTCCGGCAGCGGCGGCACGAACTCCGAACCGATGTCGGGCTCGGTGTAGCTAATCCCCGGTCCGTTGAGAATCATGGTTGTCCCTTCTCTTGCCACAGCCCGGCGGGACCGCGGCACCCCTCTTTTTTTGCAGGCCGGGCATGCCCCCATGCCGTTCACCCGCCATTGTTGACATTGTGTCAAAAATAGTATTGACGAACCGTCAACAATATTCAAGACTGTTAGGCGAACGGTCAGGCAAAAGAGGATGAAAGGCGGCAAAACATGGGCAACAACGCAGCAGGCACCTCTGTGGTCGATGCCGTCCCCGCATCCGATAGCGCGGCAAAGCGCCTGACGGGCGACGAACGCCGTCGCGAGATCCTCGATGCCGTACGCACCGTAAGCTCCGAGCTGGGCGTGTCCCATCTATCCGTCTCGGCCGTGACAAAGCGAGCCGGCTGTACGCGTTCATTGTTCTACCACTACTTCGCCGACATGGACGCCGCCGTCACCGCCGTCATGGACGAGGCAATCGACGGTTTTATCTCCGAGCTCGAGCAGTGGAATGCCAACCGCACCGTCGGCGATATCGAGGGCGCGCTCGACACCGTCGCCCCGCTCTTTAAGCGCCTGGTCGCCAGCGGCCACGAGCTGCCGAGCACGCTCACCTCGAGCAGCGGCGCGCTCTACGGCGGCTTTTTGCACAACGTGGTCCAGCGCGTGGCGCAGTATATCTGCGACACCACCGTGGTGGATTTTGTCGCCCATCATGAGCTACGCATCGACCATGTCTACGAGACGTTCTACACCCTCATTATGGGGTTGTTGATGTATATCCGCACGCACCCCGATGTGCCCGACGAGACGGTCAAGGAAATCATCGCCTCGACACTCCACATCGAGGGCTATACCGCCAAGTATCCGGAGCGCAAGCCCCAGAACTGACGACATTTGGCCAAACTGCCCGCGATCAGAAGAGGGGCCGCGGGCGTGTGAAAGGAGAGCAGCATGCTGTTCGATGTTTGGGGTAGCGATACCCTTATCCACTGGGCCGGCTGGGCCATGGTCTTTATTGGCCTGATCGTGCTCAACGAGGTCGGCCGCCGCACCAAGCTGGGCGCGGCAATCATCTTTGGCGTGGCTCCGCTGGCCATGACCATCTACTGTGTCGCCATCGCCGTCGGTGTTTCGCAGGGTGCCGAGTGGGCGCTCACCAACCCCACCCATGTGTACCAGAACAGCTGGTTCCACTACGCCAAGGTATACGCGGCGCTGGCCGGTTGCTGGGGCTTCATTGCCATTAAGTACCAGTGGGGCAAGATCGGCAAGGCGCATTGGTTCCGCGCGTGGCCGTTTGTGATCGTCGCCATCAACATCATGATCGCCGTCGTGTCCGACTTCGAGAGCGCCTATCACTTCTTTGTCCTGGGCGAGTCCACCTGGGTCACCTCCGAAGGTGCCACGCAGCTGGCCGGCTGGAACAACGTGTTCAACGGCATCGCCGGTATCATCAACATCTTCTGCATGACCGGTTGGTGGAGCGTCTACGCCTCCGAGGATCAGACCGACATGCTGTGGCCCGATATGACCTGGGTCTACATCATCGCCTACGATATCTGGAACTTCTGCTACACCTACAACTGCCTGCCCACCCACTCCTGGTTCTGCGGCTTTGCGCTGCTGCTGGCGCCCACCGTCGCCGCCTTTATCTGGAACAAGGGCGGCTGGATCCAGAACCGCGCCTTTACGCTTGCTATTTGGTGCATGTTTGCCCAGGTGTTCCCGTACTTCCAGGAGGAGTCCATCTTTGTGACCCACTCCACGCTCGACCCCGGCGCCGCTACCGCGGTCTCGATCGCCGCACTGGTCGCTAACGTCGCCGCGATCATCTACATCGCCTACCGCGCCAAGAAGCTCGGCCGCAATCCCTACAAGCAGGATGTCTTTGAGGGCACCAGCGATTGGGAGAAGGCTACTGCTCGCCGCGCCAAGGTTGATTACGCGCACGCCGAGTAACGCGCCCGACGCAAACATCGCTTGAATGTGAAGCCACCTGGCCGACTCCGCGCAATGCAACGTATTGCATGCCCCCGGAAAGCGATTTGTTCGCTTTCCGGGGGCTTTTTGCTGCCGCGAGGATGCGGCCGAACGATGCGCTCAGGTTAAATCGGATCTTATATTTCGTATGCGCTTTATATGGCTCCATTTTTGGGTACAGTGTTGAGCCGATATTGCATTGGGGGATATATGAGCGATGAGACGTATGGCCGCGAGGATGCGGCCCAGGATGCGGAAGCATGTGCCGAAGCCCTGGAGAGCCTTGACCGGATTGCGCTAGACGAGCTCTCGTTTAGCGATTCGGTCGTCGACGCGCAGGACGAGGTGCACGAAGACACTGAGGACGAAGGCAGCGACGCCAAAGACGCTCCTGACGAAGCCGAAGAGGACGATATCGAGGCCGACGACCAGCCCGGATCCGACACGGGCGAGGAAACCGTCTTGCTCGACAGCTTGCCGGCCGAGGATTCGCTGACCCGCGAGCTTCCTGGCCTGGGTTCCGCACCAGCCGTGGACGAGACCATCGCCATGGGCGATATTCCCCTTCCGTCCGTCCCCTCGGCACGCGAGGCCGAGGTTCGCCATCGCAAGATGTCGCCCAAGCGTCGCAATCTGATGGTCGCCAGTGTCGTGGCCGTCGCGCTCGTCGCCGGCGGTGCAGGCTATGCTGCCTGGAACGGATATCAGCAAGAGCAGGCTGCCGCTGTCGCCGCCAATGCCCACACGATGATGTCAGTGCAGATTGGCGTGCATGCCGCGGGCCTCGACTGTTCCACCGGCTCCAAGATTCCCGTACAGGTAAGCGGTCAGGACGCTGATGGCTCCTCCGTGAGCGAAACGCTCTATGTTGACGAGCACGGCCGCGGCATCAAACTGCTGCCCGGCGATTACACGCTCTCCATCGCTGCCTCCCCCATCGCGGCCGACGGCACCATCTATACCGTCCCGACCACCAAGACGCAGGTCACCGTTAAGAGCGATGGACAGGATTTAAGTGCCCAGGTCACCTTTAAGCTCAAGGTGCCTTCGGCCGACACGGTAACCGACGACCAGATCGATGCCGCCGCCAAGTATGCCGAGGAGGGCGGTGCGAGCTCCGCCGCGGCTGCCAAAGTACTCCAGCAGGCAGCAACCGCGCGGCGCGACGCCGCCGTCAATGCCGTGAGCGCGCAAAAGGCACAGGCATCCCGTGATGCTGACGCTCGCCACAAGGCAACCGACCTCTACCAGCTCGATATTCCCGTCGAGTGGTACGGCAAGATCGCAACTTGGCAAAACGGCAGCACGCTATGCATCTATCTGGGCGACGACGCCAATACGCCGCTCGTGACGCTCGTCGCCGTGCGCGATGGCGAGACCTTTACGCCCGATGACGGCGATACGGTTTTGGGCACGGTCAGCCTGGGCAACGGTTATACCGTCTATGCCAGCGGCCCCGTCTATCCGTACGTGGTGCCCCAGACTATCAACGGGCGCACCCAGAATCCCGTGTCGACCTACCCCATGGACACGGCCATTGAGCTTGTCGAGCTGACGACCGGCAACCGCTATACGTATAGCCAGATCAAGAACGACCTGGTTGGCAAAGACGGCAACGCAGACGCCGCGACCAAACTCGAGACCGACTACCTCGCGCAGATCCTACTGCCGAGCATCAAAGCCCAGGACTAGCCTGGCACAGCAAGGTGCTCCCCAACCGTGATGAAGGAGCCAGGAGGTCCTGACCCCACAGGCCCATAGATGATTAGGCAAGGAGCCACTTCCATGCGGGCATAACGTGTACCACACCGTGCTCGCATGGAATATCGGTCTGTTCATCCATGGTAACGATTGCCGACTCGCCAAGATCGAACTGGGCCATCGAGGCATCAAGCGCGGCAATTTCGCGCTCGCGCGTTTTCTCACTTGCCATATCCGCGCTCACCTGAATCAGGCTATAAGCCCGCATGAGAAGTGCGTCCCCAGCAACAAAGTCCACCTCATGGCTTTTACTCTTCTCTTTGATCAGCAGACGGCAGACCGAGCCGGTCCTCACCGCGGGAGTCCTTCTTCTTAGCGCATTGAACACTGCGGTCTCGAGCCTCTGGCCCTGGTCCAATGCCGATGCGGGAGAGAATGCTCCAAACATCGCAGGATCGACAGCGTAGACCTTAGACGCAGACCGCATGTTATTTGCCAGTGAACGCGTGAACTCCGGCACAGAAAACAACAGGTAGGCGTCCTCATAATACTCAAGTAAGTCGCTGAGCGAATTACGACTGACGGGTATCTGCCTGCTCTTGAACTCGTTATACACTTTGTTCACCGACAGCTCTCGTCCCGAAGATGCCATACACCGCGTCAGGAACAGCGATGCCAGGCGAGGGTTCTTGACGTCGTAGCGTTCAACGACGTCCATGGCGACCGTTCGCGAAGCATATTCCTGTAGCAGCTGAATCGCGTCTGCGGGCGTCTGCCCAAGTGTCGCGATGAATCCCCCTCGTTCAAGATATCCGATCAGATGATGTCGAAGCAGCGCCGCATCGCTCGGGGAAAAGGTCACATCTGGCTCGGGAACGTTCCCCGTCTTATATCGAACGTATTCCGAAAAGCTCAATGGAAAAAGCTCTCGCACAAGAGAACGACCCCTGAACTCGCTCTTAAGTTCTGAGGACAGCATCTTAGAAGAAGATCCCGTCACATAGACGGTCGCTTTCTCCGTATCGACTACACGTCGCAGAAACGCACCCCATTCGGGAATTTCCTGGATCTCGTCAAAGAAAATATAAGCGCCCTCGGTTCGAGCAGCAGGATACAGCGCATAGAACGTGTCGAGCACGTCCGCCAGCAGCGATGGCTCATACGGGCGCAAGCGCTCATCCTCAAAATTGAAGTAAAGCATCCGGTCAAGCTCGACGCCCCGGCTCTGAAGCCGCCGCATCTCCTGATACAGGCGATACGTCTTTCCACAACGGCGGGCCCCCACAATCACATTTACGATGTTGTCGCGCTTTGGCTCCTGTGGATTTCCTAGATCAAGGTCTCGCTCAAAGACCCGCGGAACCCCCTGCTGTTCAAAGTCCTTTATTTTCCGGGCGACCAAGTCGTTGAATGCCATAATTCTCCAATCTTGCTCTCTAGCTAATCAAAATTATACCTATTCTTGATTAATTGAAGAGCAAGATTGTGTCTTACTTGATTAACACCTAGGCAAGTTTTTTCACTATTACTGCTCGAAGGATGCCGAGTGGCTGAGAGGACAACCAAGCTCGAATGCGACTCCCTGGACAGTCGATTTGGGACGGGACTTTTTTGACTACCCGTCCCAGAAAATCATCGCCAAATTAGCTACTTGATGCAACTAGCGCCAGGGGTCGGCTTCGAACAGCGGCTCGCGCTCGGGGCGGCGATCGCTGTAGGGATCGTAGCCGTCATCGTCCTCGTTCTCGGCACGGATGCAGGGGTCGCACGGCTTGGGCGCCGGTTTCGGCGCGGGCCTTGGTGCGGCGGACGCTATCTCAGCCGCCGGTGCGTTCGTCTTGTTCTCGTCTTTCATCTGCATAGCTCCTTGCATCGCATCCGTTCAACATTATCGATTGTCGCACGAAAAAGGGCGGCGGACCCAATTGGATCCGCCGCCCTTGGCGTTTAGAGACGGCTGGCAGATTTTAAGGCATGTCCCATAAATCTATTCGGCGTCGGGGACCTCATAGGTGGCCGCCGGCGTGTTGTCGCACACGACGGTAAAGCCGCCGTCCTTGTCGGCATCGACCGTCACCTGATCGCCCTCGCGCACCGTGCCGTCGATGATAGCGGCGGCGATGGCATCCACGACCTCGCGCTGAACCAGACGCTTGAGCGGACGGGCGCCAAAGACCGGGTCCAGGCCGCCCACGGCGAGCATCTGCTTGGCCGCCGGGGTGATGGCAAGCGTCATGCGCTCCTTGGCCAGACGCGCGCGGACGTCGGCGAGCTGGATGTCGACGATCTTCTCGATCTGCGCCATACCGAGCGGATGGAACACCACGATATCGTCGATACGGTTGAGGAACTCGGGGCGGAAGGTCTGAGCCATGGCAGCGTCGACCTGATGGCGCATCTCCTCCTCGTCCTTACCGGACAGATCGGCGATGGCCTTGGAGCCCACGTTGGACGTCATGATGATAATCGTGTTCTTGAAGGACACCTGGCGACCCTGGCCATCGGTCAGACGACCGTCGTCGAGCACCTGCAACAGCACGTTGAAGACATCAGGATGAGCCTTCTCCATCTCGTCGAGCAAGATTACGGAGTACGGGCGACGGCGCACGGCCTCGGTGAGCTGGCCGCCCTCGTCGTATCCCACGTATCCCGGAGGCGCACCGATCAGACGCTGGACGCTGAACTTCTCCATGTACTCGGACATGTCGATACGCACGAGCGCACGCTCATCATCGAACAGGCACTCGGCCAGCGCCTTGGCGAGCTCGGTCTTGCCCACGCCGGTGGGGCCCAGGAAGAAGAAGCTGCCGATGGGCTTGTCCGGATCGGAGAGGCCCGCACGGCTGCGGCGCACGGCCGCGGCGACAGCGGAGACCGCCTCGTCCTGGCCGATGACGCGCTTATGCAGCTCGCCCTCCAAGCCCTTCAGCTTGTCGAGCTCGCCCTGCATCATCTTGGACACGGGCACGCCGGTCCAGGCGCTCACGACCTCGGCGATCTCATCGGAGGTCACCTGCTCGTTGAGGCCCTCGCCGTCCTGCTGCTTTTGCGCCTCGAGCGCGGCCTCGGAATCCTGAATCTGCTGCTGCAGGCCCGGAATCACGGAGTAGCGCAGCTCGGACGCACGACCCAAATCGCCGTTGCGCGTCGCACGCTCCTCTTCGCTCTTGGCCTCGTCGAGCTGCCCCTTGAGCTCCTGCACGTGGTCGATGGCGTTCTTTTGGTTGAGCCAGCCGGCCTTTTGCACGTTGAGCTTTTCCTGGACCTCGGCGATCTCTTGGCGCAGGGCCTCCAGACGCTCCTTGGAGGCGTCATCGGTCTCTTTCATGAGCGCCTGTTCCTCGATCTGCAGCTGAGTGAGCTGACGCGTGGTGGCGTCGATCTCGACCGGCATGCTGTCGAGCTCCATGCGTAGGCGGCTTGCCGCCTCATCGACCAGGTCGATGGCCTTGTCGGGCAGGAAACGGTCGGCGATGTAGCGATCGGAGAGGTCGGCGGCGGCCACGAGCGCGCTATCGGTGATATGCACGCCGTGGAAGATCTCGTACTTCTCCTTGAGGCCACGAAGGATCGAGATGGTGTCCTCGACGGTGGGCTCGCTCACCATAACGGTCTGGAAACGACGGGCGAGCGCCGCGTCCTTCTCGATGTACTTGCGGTACTCGTCGAGCGTGGTCGCGCCGATCGCGTGCAGGTCGCCACGGGCGAGCGCCGGCTTGAGGATGTTGCCGGCATCCATGGAACCCTCGGTGGCACCCGCGCCCACGATGGTGTGGAGCTCATCGATGAACAGGATGACCTTGCCTTCGGACTTTTGGACTTCCTTGAGTACAGCCTTCAAGCGGTCCTCGAACTCACCGCGGTACTTGGCGCCGGCGACCAGCGCGCTCATGTCGAGCTCGATAAGGTCGCGGTCGCGCAGGGTGCTCGGCACGTCGCCAGCCACGATACGCTGGGCGATGCCCTCGACGATGGCCGTCTTGCCGACGCCCGGCTCGCCGATGAGCACGGGGTTGTTCTTGGTGCGACGGGACAGGACCTGGATGGTGCGGCGAATCTCATCGGTACGGCCGATGACCGGGTCGAGCTTGCCGGCGCGGGCCAGATCGCAGATGTTGCGACCGTACTGCTCCAGTGCCTCAAACTGAGTCTTGTCCTCGGCAGACGTCACGCGGTCATCGCCACGCAGCTCCTCGTAGACTTGCTCGATGCGCTCCTTGGTGACGCCGGCGTCGCGCAGCACGCGGCCCGCCTCGCCCTTGTCCTCGGCAAGCGCCATCAGCAGATGCTCGGTCACCACAAAGCTGTCGCCCATCTTGGTGGCCTTCTTCTCGGCCTTCTCGATGACGCGGACGAGCTCGTTGGAAAGACCCATCTGCTGACCCTCGCCGGAAACCTTGGGCGCGTGGTCAATGGCATCCTGCGTGGAGCGTGCAAGCTGAGCCGGGTCGGCACCGATGCGCTCGATGATCACGGAGATATTGCGCTCGCCGGCACCGAGCAGGGCGGACAGCAGGTGAATCGGCTCCACCGCGCCGGCCTGCGCGTCGGCAGCCGTGCTCATGGCGGTCTGCAGCGCCTCGCGCGACGTCATTGCTAGCTTATCGATTCTCATGGAATCACCTCTCTTGGGGCGGCCGCCCTACGGGGCGGCTTCACGTTGTTCGAGAAGTATTGTTGCCAGCTTTGCGCGATCTTATACACAAATCTAAGTCTCTATATATAAGATTTTCTGAGTGATTAAGAGATAGGGGTAAAGATGTCGGCCCGCCGCCGCACAGGTGCGCTACCGTCTCAATCTGTAACATCTATCGACCGTTTCTGGCTCCAGATGTTACAAATCGAGACGAATTGTTCAGCGGCACCCGTTTGTCTCAATCTGTAACATCTACTCGGCAAATTAGGGTCTAACTGTTACAGATCGAGACAAACCAAGAACCACCACAAAGGTGCCCGTCCCCTTTGGGGTGGTCCAGAGAAGAATCAGCCCCGATTAAAAGAGGCGACATCAAGCCCAGTCTACGTTTGGCGATCCCAAGACCCAACGAGAACGCAGCGATGGAATCGAGAACCGACAATAGCCCGTTCGCACAGATAGAGGCGGAGATTCAAGGTCAGAGTCCGGCTTAAACGGCTTAGCTATCGCACGTCACAATGTTCTCGTCATCGCCCCCATCGTTTTTATAGTGCTTATAGTGAAAATAGTGAGTTTAGTGAGAATAGTATTGCGCAAAACTCGTGAACTCAATTATTGACCTCTCGCCCAGAATGAGAGGAGGGGGCAAATATTCCTATTAGAGGTCAAATCGGAGCCTAATAGGGCCTTTTAGCCCCTCTCATTCCGGGCGGTCGCTTTCTTTTGAATATTGTCGTAAGCTGTTATCACTTATCTTAATGAATGCATACTGTTTGCGGGGTACTCGCCATGAAACGCTCCACCTATATCGGCCTGCTCGTCTTAGCGTTTGCAATTACCGCAGTCGGCGTGGGCATTATCTATCTCGCATTTCTCCCTGCCTCGGCAACGCAGGCGGCGGTTGAAACCGTAAGCTACCCCATCGAAATCCTCACCGATATCGTCAAACCCGATTCAATCACCGTCGATTTCGACGGTACGCCCGCAGCGCTTGGGGTCAGTAACTATCCCCGAATCGAACTTGGAGCCACGCGCTATACCCAAGATGAGCAGCTTATCGGCAAGGCAACCAGTTTACTCAAAGGCAAGACGTTTAAGCGATGGTACGGCGCCGCAATATATCGAGCCAAGAAAGTCCAAATGAATGGCGGGTATTATTCGACCCTTGAACTCGATGCGGCGAACGGGAGCAGACTGTGCAACGTTTCATACGACCCCGGCTACGTGGACAACGAAGGGCCGGGAGTCTATATCTCGGATGGCAACGTGATCTACGTCATGGAAGGCGACCAGACGGCAGTCGTCGATTTTATGGATCGGTGTACCGAGGATGCCTACGAACAAACTTGCGAGCCCGATCCACAGACAGCGCGCGACAGTGGCTCAGCACGCACTTGGCTATTTGACGATGAAATAACCTGGACCCCATCGAAATAAGGACCCGCCGGGCAGTCACCTTTGTGGTGGTCTCGGCTCCGATGTTCCACTGTCTCGATCTGTAACATCTAGCGGCCCTTTTCAATCCTAGATGTTACAGATCGAGATGAAATGATCGGCGGCGATTGTTTGTCTCAATCTGTAACAGCTGCTCGTCAAATATGGGCCCAGATGTTACAGGTCGAGACAAACGGGACCACCACAAAGGTGCCTGTCCCCTTTGTGGTGGTTTTCGACAAAAGAAGCCGCCCCGATAACAGAGGCGGCATCAAGCAAGTCTATTTATTAGCGTCCCTCAAGACCCAACGAGAACGCAGAAATGTAGCCCAGGGCTTACCCTTTCCCGAACGCGACCCTCGCGAAGCGCGTGAGCGGGCGGGAAAGGGTAAGCCCCGGGCGGACAATTAAGTGCGTTACTCGGCAGCGGCCTTGAACTTGTTGTAGTTGATCAGGCAGCCAGCCTTGACGATGGCACGCTCCTCTGCCGTCATATCGGCAACGTAGAGCTCGATCTGCTCAACCGCACCGTCGGCACGCACCACGTAGGCGGCGATGTCCTTTAGGTCGTCATCGAGCGCAGCGCGAATCCCCGGCACGAAGACATAGTCGCCCACCTCAAAGTTGGGCTCGGCCTCCATCTGGAAGGGCACCATGCCCCAGTTCATCACGTTGGAGCGATAGCGCTTGGTGGCGTACTCGTGGACGATGTTGGCCAGGCCGCCGATCACGCGCTGGCAGCTCGCAGCCTGCTCGCGGGCAGAACCGTCACCGGGCTTCTTGGCATAGAGCATGGAGCCGTACTCGGTCGCCTTGGCATCGGCCGCGACACCCGCGCTGGCCAGCGCCTCAAACACACCAGCAAGCTCGGTATCGAGCGCGGCCAAGTCGCCCGCGGACTCGCCAGCCACGCGGCGCTTCTCCACGGCGTCGACCTCCTTGGAACGGCCCACGTAAGCCGGGTCGCGGCGGCTGAGCGTAAACTCGGCCAAGCCCAGCGGGTTGGAGCGGAAGGAGCTCGTCTCGCCCGAAGGAATGAGCTCGTCGGTCGTAGTGACCGGGTCCATGATCTTGGAGCACACCTTGAGCAGGATGTCGTCGCCGAGGGGCTCCATCGCGGGCCACGGCTTGATGTTGGGGCCCTCGACCAGCTCGTCGGCAGGCTCCGCCTTGCCAAAGCCCCAGTACACGCGCTTTTTGTACGGTGCGTCGTCAAAGGTGTACTCGCAGGCCTCGTCCCAAGTCTCCTCGGGCAGGTCGGTCGCCGGCGTCAGGACGCCGCCGTTGGCAGCCGTCGCCGCAATGGAGCGGGCGTCCATCAGGGCCACGGCGCTCAGCTGGCCATTGCCCGGCTTGGAGCCCTCGCGGTTGGGGAAATTGCGTGTGGTGTGGCGGATGGACAGGCCGTTATTGGCAGGCGTGTCGCCGGCGCCGAAGCACGGGCCGCAGAATGCCGTGCGCACAATCGCGCCGGCCTCCATAAGGTCGTAGATGTAACCGCGGCGTGTAAGCTCGAGCGCCACGGGCTGGCTCGTGGGATAAACCGACAGCGAGAACTCGCCGCAGCCGGTGTTGGCGCCCTTGAGCACGCGGGCAGCCTGGACCACGGAGTCGTAGTTGCCGCCCGAGCAGCCGGCGATGACGCCCTGCTGCACGTGCAGCTTGCCGTCGACGATCTTGTCGAGCAGGCTAAAGTGCGTCTTACCCTCGCCGATCTTGGCGGCCTCGACCTCCACCTCGTGAAGGATGTCCTCGAGGTTCTCGTTGAGCTCGTCAATCTCAAAGCCGTTAGAAGGATGGAACGGCAGCGCGATCATGGGCTTGATGCTCGACAGGTCGACCTCGACGCAGCCGTCATAGTAGGCAACATCGGCGGGCTTGAGCTCGCGGTAGTCGTCGCCGCGGCCGTGCATGGCCAAAAACGCGCGCGTGTCCTCATCGGTGGCCCAGATGCTCGACAGGCAGGTGGTCTCGGTGGTCATGACGTCGACGCCGTTGCGGTAGTCGGTCGTCATGCTCGCGATGCCGGGGCCCACGAACTCCATTACCTTGTTCTTGACGTAGCCCTTGGCAAAGACGGCGCGGATGATGGCGAGCGCCACATCGTGCGGGCCGACGCCGGGGCGCGGGGCGCCCGTGAGGTAGATGGCGACGACGCCGGGATAGGCAACGTCGTAGGTGTCGCGCAGCAGCTGCTTGGCCAGCTCGCCGCCGCCCTCGCCCACGGCCATGGTACCCAGGGCGCCGTAGCGGGTGTGCGAGTCGGAGCCCAGGATCATCCTGCCGCAACCGGCAAAGTTCTCACGCATAAAGGAGTGGATGACGGCGATGTGCGGCGGGACGAAGATGCCGCCGTACTTCTTGGCCGCGGAAAGGCCAAAGACGTGGTCATCCTCGTTGATGGTGCCGCCCACGGCGCACAGCGAGTTGTGGCAGTTGGTGAGCACGTAGGGCAGCGGGAACTGCTCCATGCCCGAGGCGCGCGCCGTCTGGATGATGCCGACAAAGGTGATGTCGTGGCTCGCCATGGCGTCGAAGCGAATCTTGAGCGCCTCGGGGTCGCCGGACGTGTTGTGTGCCTGGAGGATCGAATACGCGATGGTGCCGCGCTTAGCATCCTCGGGCGTCTGCGTAATACCGCGCTCGGCAGCCTCGGCCACAGGCACAACCTCGCTGCCGTTACGCAGGTAGATGCCGTCCTCGTACAGCTTGACCATACTGTCTCCCACTCTGCCCAAAAGATTTGGGCGCATAGCATACATTCGTTCAATATCGTGCCATAGAACGGTTGCAAGTGGGTTACGAATCTGCACGTTCACTTTATCTCAGTAAAGTAAAGGACGAGCCCGGTGTGGGCCGGCAGATTTGGTGCAAGAGTGTCCCTTTCGACTAGTCATTTAAGAACGTCCCCAATGACTACCCTACCGTATCCGGAGCAAGGCAACGCCGCAGGTAGAGGACGGACAGCGAGCGACGTCCAGGGCGAACAAGTTGGCATGAAAAAGGCGAGGCATTGACCTTCTGGTCATGCCTCGCCTTTTGAATGACAAATTGTCGCCCTGGGCGGCGCGCAGCGTCGGCCCGTTACGCGGTTTGGTAAAACCGCGTAACTACAGATCCCCGCCGGCGCCCAGCAGCTTGCGCATGACCTGTTCGGGGTTGACCGAGCCATCGCGCGGGGCCAGGGCGGTGATCTTCTTCTGCATCTTGAACTCGTGCAGCTCGTCCTCGAGCTGGCGCACGCGGGCACGGAGTTTTTCGTTCTCGTGCTCGCGCTCCTCGGCACGCTCCTTCATATCGAGGATGCGCACCACGCCGGCAAGGTTGATGCCCTCGTCGGTGAGCTGGTTGATAAGCTCCAGGCGCTCGATATCGGCACGCGAATACAGGCGCGTGTTGCCGCCCGAGCGCTGGGGGTTCACCAGGCCCTTGGACTCGTAGACGCGCAGAGTCTGCGGATGCATGCCGGTCAGCTCGGCCGCCACGCTGATCATGTACAGCGGTTTGTTCCTATTGTCCTCGGCCATGCTACCTGACCCCTTTCCGTCTCGTTATCGTCCATCATAAGCCTGTGGACAGGCGCGTGCGCCACGACCGCCCTAGTACGTCGCCTTGTAACGGTTGACCTTCTCGCGATAGTCGCGCGTGTCGGCCTCGCGCAGCTTGGTCATGGCATCGCGCTCGTCATCGGACAGGCTCGTGGGAACCTGCACCTTGATCTCGACAAGCAGTGCACCGGTGCGCCCGCGATGCTTAACGTCGGGCGCACCCATCTCCTTAAAGCGGAACTTCTTGCCCGTCTGGGTGCCCGCCGGCACCTTCAGACGAACCGTCGCCCCGCCGGGCGTGGGCACGTCCACCGTGCAGCCGAGCGCCGCCTCGTAGACCGAGACCGGTACCTCCATGGTCACGTCGGCACCCTTACGCTTAAACAGCGGATGTTCCTCCACGTGCGTGGTCACGACCAGATCGCCGCGCTCGCCGCCGGCAACGCCATACTCGCCGCGACGCTTGTAGCGCAGTTTGCCGCCGTCGACCGCACCCGCGGGCACCGAGACCGTAATGGTCTGCTGCTCGCCCGTCGAGGGAATGCGATAGGTAACCTTGTGCGTCACGCCGCGAAACGCGTCCTCAGCCGAAACATCGACGGTCAGCGACAGGTCGCCGCCCTTGCGAGCACGGCTGCGGCCCGCGCCGGCATTACCCGCAGCCCCGGCAAAGCCCGAGCCCCAATCGCTGCCCCAGGCGCCGTTGCCGCTAAAGATGCTGTCGAAGATATCGCCCCAGCCGCTGGCGCCCGCGCCGGCACCGTAGCCGCCGCCATACGCGCCGCCCGCGCCCGGCATGCCGCCAAACATGAGCATCTGGTCGTACTCTTTGCGCTTCTTCTCGTCCGAAAGCGTCTCGTAGGCCTCGCTGATCTCCTTGAACTTGGCCTCGTCGCCGCCGGCATCAGGGTGATATTTTTGCGCGAGCTTGCGAAACGCGCTCTTGATCTCTTTGTCGGAGGCGCTCTTGGATACGCCCAGGATGTCATAGAAGGTTTTGCCTGCAGCCATCGTAGCTCCTCTCCTGTTACGTCCGCCGTCCATGCAGACGACGGCTCATGCTTTCATATGGCACTAGGCCAGAAAGGGCCCCGGGTGTTGCCCCGGGGCCCTTCTCAATTACTCCTCGGTGCTCTCGGCCGTATCGGCCGCGGCATCCTCGGGCGCCGCTTCGGGCTCCGGTGCGGGGCGCTTCTCGCCACCGTAGGTCACCGTCACCATCGCGGAGCGCAGGATGCGATCCGCCATGCGGTAGCCCTTCTGGTACACGTCGTTGACGGTCTCGTCGTACTGCGATGCGTCCTCGACGCGACCCACAGCCTGATGCTCAAGCGGATCAAACGCCTCGCCCTTGGGGTCGATGGGCTCAACGCCCTCGTGCGCAAACACATCGAGCAGCTTGGCATGTACCGCGTCAACGCCATCGACGAACTGCTTAAAGTCGTCGGTAAGCTCTTGGCTGCGGGCATGGTCGATCGCGCGCTCGATATCGTCAATCACCGGCAACAGCGCGGTGACAAGCTTCTCGGTCGCGCGCTCGCGCTCGGCAAGGCGCTCGTTGGCGGTGCGGCGACGGAAGTTCTCCCAGTCGGCCTGCAGGCGGGCGGTGCGCTCGGTAGCGTCCTTCGCCTTGTCCTCGGCGGCCTTCTGAGCCTCTGCCGCAGCGTCGAGCTCATTGCGCACGTCGGCAAGCTCCTTTTGGGCCTGCTCGAACTTGAGCTTAAAGTCGTTGTCGGCGGCTTCCTCACCGGCGCGGATAGCAGCTTCCACCATCTCGTCCTCGGTCATCGTCGCCTCCTTGTTGGAATCCTCTACCTGGTTCTCGGCAGCCTCGGCGGCCTCGGCCTCGTTGGCCTCGGTATCGTCGACGGCCTCTACGGGAATCTTCACGTCCTTCTCCTCAGAGTCAACGGGGGCGGCGCCAGCGGCGGCCGCCTCCGTGCGAGCTTTACGGGCGGACATGATTACTTGTCCTCGTCGTCCACAACCTCGTAGTCGGCGTCGACAACGTCATCGTCGGCAGGCTGGGCACCGGCGGCACCGTCGGTCTGCTGCTGAGCGTCGGCGTAGACAACCTGGGCCAGCTCGTAGGCCACAGACTGCAGGGACTCGCCGGCGGCCTTGATGGCCTCGACGTCAGAGCCCTCGAGCGCCTTCTTGGCGTCGGCGATAGCGGCCTCGGCCTTAGACTTCACGTCGGCGGAAACCTTGTCGCCCAGCTCGTTGAGGGTCTGCTCGGTGGAGTAGCACAGGCTGTCGGTCTGGTTGCGGACCTCGACCTCTTCCTTCTGCTTCTTGTCCTCCTCGGCATGAGCCTCGGCGTCCTTGACCATACGATCGACTTCGTCGTCGGACAGAGCGGTGGAGCCGGAAATGGTGATCTGCTGCTCCTTGCCGGTGCCCTTGTCCTTAGCGGAGACCTTGACGATGCCATTGGCGTCGATGTCGAAGGTGACCTCGATCTGCGGCACGCCGCGGCGGGCAGCCGGGATGCCGGTCAGCTGGAACTTACCGAGCGACTTGTTGTCGCGGGCAAGCTCGCGCTCGCCCTGGAGCACGTTGATCTCGACGCTGGTCTGGTTGTCGGCAGCGGTGGAGTAAACCTCGGTCTTGGAGGTCGGGATCGTGGTGTTGCGGTCGATCATCTTGGTCATGATGCCGCCCATGGTCTCGACGCCCAGCGACAGCGGGGTAACGTCGAGCAGCAGGATGCCCTCGACGTCGCCGGTGAGCACGCCGCCCTGGACGGCAGCGCCGTCGGCAACGACCTCGTCGGGGTTCACGGACATGTTGGGCTGCTTGCCGGTCATGGTCTTGACGAGCTCCTGGACGGCGGGCATACGGGTGGAGCCGCCGACAAGGATGACCTCGGTCAGATCGGAGAGCTTAAGCTTGGCGTCGCGCAGGGCGTTGGTGACAGGCTGCTTGCAGCGCTCGAGCAGGTCGCGGGTGATCTTCTCGAACTCGGCGCGGGTCAGCGTGTAGTTGAGGTGCAGCGGGCCGGACTGGTTCATGGTAATGAACGGCAGGTTGATGGTGGTCTGCTGGGCGGCGGAGAGCTCCTTCTTGGCGTTCTCGGCGGCCTCCTTCAGACGCTGCAGGGCCATGGGGTCCTGACGCAGGTCGACACCGTTCTCCTGCTGGAACTTATCGGCCATCCAATCGATGACGCGCTGATCCCAGTCGTCGCCGCCCAGGTGGTTGTCGCCCGAGGTGGACAGAACCTCAAACACGCCGTCGGCGAGGTCGAGGATGGAGACGTCGAAGGTGCCGCCGCCCAGGTCGAAGACCAGGATGCGCTGGTCGGTGCCCTGCTTGTCCAGGCCATAGGCAAGAGCAGCAGCGGTCGGCTCGTTGACGATACGCTTGACGTTGAGGCCGGCGATCTTGCCGGCATCCTTGGTGGCCTGACGCTGGGCGTCGTTGAAGTAGGCCGGGACGGTGATGACGGCGTCGGTGACGGTCTCGCCCAGATACTTCTCGGCGTCAGCCTTCATCTTGGCGAGCGTCATGGCGCTCACCTGCTCGGCGGTGTAATCCTTGCCCTCGATGTCGACGACGGCACGGCCACCCTGGCCCTCCTTGACCTCATACGGCACGGTCTTGATCTCGGAGGTGCACTCGGAGTACTTGCGGCCCATGAAGCGCTTGATGGAGAACACGGTGTTCTTGGGGTTGGTGACAGCCTGGTTCTTAGCGGCCTTACCCACGACGCGGTCGCCGTCGGCACGGAAGCCCACGACGGACGGGGTGGTGCGGTCGCCCTCGGCGTTCACGATAATGGTCGGAGAACCGCCCTCGAGGACGGCCATAGCGGAGTTAGTAGTACCAAGGTCGATACCAAGAATCTTGCCCATTAGAAATTCCCTCTCTCTTGTGCGTTTGCACCGACTCGGCGGTCTGCCGAGCGGTGTTTCGGCTTGTCTTTCAGGATGTAGTGTATCCCCTTATGGGCCGGAATATACAAAATCTAAGTCAATTCATATAAGATTTCTTATTGCCGAGAGTTTAGGTTCGCAAATACGCAGGTAGACGCACTGTTTGAGTTCTCGGCAAATCTATCGAGATCTATGTAGAGATGGCTGAGGTTTGCGTCCGGGGGTGCCTGGGGGCCGTCTTGCGGAAAGCTCATCCCGGTTTGAGCGTGGATTCCGGGTCGCAGTTTCCGTCTGAAGGCTCAACCGGAAACCGTATCCCGTTTTGAGAGCTGATACCGGGTCGCGGTTTCCGCCAGTGGCCCAGTCGGAAACTACAACCCGTTTCTCGGCCAAATTCCGGGATGCGCTTTCCGCAAGCATGCTCGATCGCCCAATATTTCAAGTCACCTAAAGCTAACATTTGCGCAGCTCAGCGGCCTCACCTGCATGTTTTTTAGTAAACCTTGGCATACTCGGCGAACGGTATGAAGATGCCGGTCAGAGGGTATTGCAAACGGTCGCTCCCGTGGTATGTTTTTGCCCGAATCAAACCGGCGCGCATCGCCTGTAGCGTCGGTCAACAGAGAGGAAACTACCATGGCTCATCCCGTAATTGATGCCGACGAGTGCATCGCTTGTGGCGTTTGCGTCGACTCCTGCCCCGCTGGCGTTCTGGAGCTCCAGGACGTCGCTACCGTCGCTGACGAGGACTCCTGCGTCGCCTGTGGCGCTTGCCAGGACGCTTGCCCCGCTGGCGCGATCACCGAGATCGTCGAGGAGTAACAACTCCCCCACCTGCACACTCAAAAGTACACCGTGCACAAAAAAGGAGGCCTCCGCATCGCCGCGGAGGCCTCCTTTTGCATATGTGGGCAGCTAATTTGGAGCGGGACCCTTGGCAGTTGCGGTGGAATAGTTCCTGTTTTATGTCTTGGATGCCGATTTTAGGAACTATTTCACCGCAACTTATAGATGCGGCGTCGACTAGGATAAATCGTCTTCGTAGGGCATTAGATCCGCCAAGTAGCCTTTTTCCTTGAGCATGGCCTCGATCTCGTCGAGGGTCTGTTCGTCCTCCGCCGCAATGCGATGGAAGTGGTAGCCGCTCGTCACCGTTAGTAGTGGAAAGCTCTTGCCGCTCTCGATATCGTGCAGGTAGCGCTCAACATCGCGACGATTGCGGATGTCCAGGTCGGCCGTGATCTTACCGTACACGCGGTGATTGACGATCACGTTGAGCACGGCACCACCGGCGTCGACGATACTCGTGAGCTCATCGCCTGCCTGCTCCACGCCGTGGCGAACCTTGACCAAGCGCGTGGGAACAGCCGGACTGCTCGCCGCCTCCTGCAGCACGTAGCCGCGATTGGTCGCCACGATATCGTGCCCATCGGCGCGCAGCAGGGCGATGTCTTGCACGACAATCTGGCGGCTCACACCCACCTCACGAGCAAGTGCGCTGCCGGAGACGGGGCCCTTGGCTCGCTCGAGCACGCCCATGATGGCACGGCGACGCTCGCGGGCGTCCATTATTTACCGTCCAGCAGACGCAGGTGCTTAAGCGAGAGGTCGAGAATCGGCGCAGAGTGCGTCAGGGCGCCCGAGCTAATATAGTCGACACCCAGATCGGCCAGGGCGCGAATGTTGTCGGCGTCCACGTTGCCCGAACACTCGGTCTTGGCACGACCGGCGATAAGCTCGATAGCGGCCGCCATGTCGTCATGGGTCATATTGTCGAGCATGATAATGTCGGCACCGGCTTCCACGGCCTCGCGCACCATGTCCAGGTTCTCGCACTCGATCTCGACCGTCGCAGTAAACGATGCATGGGCGCGCGCCATCTCGATTGCACGCGTCACGCCGCCGGCGGCATCGATGTGGTTGTCCTTGAGCATGACGGCCGTCGACAGGTTGTAACGGTGGTTGCTGCCGCCGCCAATCTCGACCGCGGCCTTCTCAAAGACGCGCATGCCCGGCGTGGTCTTGCGCGTATCGACGAGCACGGTCTTGGTGCCCTCGAGCGCCGCGGCCATCTGGTGCGTATAGGTAGCGATACCGCTCATGCGCTGCAGGTAGTTGAGTGCCACGCGCTCGCCCGAAAGCAGCACGCGCGCGTCACCGCGCACCTGACCCACATGGTCGCCGGCGTGCACCTCGTCGCCATCGGCAACGTCGAGCAGCACCGAGCTCTGCGAATCCAGCAGCTCAAAGGTACGAGCGAACACATCCAGGCCGGCGATGATGCCATCGGCTTTGGCGATAAGCTCCACCGTGGCGGGACGCGCCGTGGGGCACACGCTCGCCGTGCTCACGTCCTCAAACGTAATGTCCTCGCGCAGAGCCTGCAGAATCAGATCATCGACGACGAGCTTCATGGTAATGGGATTCATGGTCTACTCCTCCACGGCCTGCGTGCCGGCGGCACGGGCCAAATCATCGATTGCCAGGGCGTCGGCGCTCAGGGCGCGATGACGGCCATCGAGCGCGGGATCGCCCGCCTGCTCCACGGCCAGCGACTCGCCGGTACGCATGTACCACGCGGCGCGACGACCCCAGACCAGTGCTTCGAGCAGACTGTTTGATGCAAGGCGGTTCTTGCCGTGAACGCCGTTGCAGGCCGTCTCGCCCGCGGCGTAGAGCTCGGGCATCGAGGTGCGGCCGTCCTTGTCGACCCACACGCCGCCCATAAAGTAGTGCTGCGTCGGCGTAACGGGAATGGGCTCGTCCAAGATGTCGCGGCCGTCCTCCAGGCAGCGCGCGCGAATGTTGGCAAAGTGCCCGGTCACCACGTCGCGCTCGACGGGGGCAAAGCTCAGCCACTCGTGCTCGGTGCCGTCCTGCTTCATCTGCTCGCGGATGGCGGCGGCGACAACGTCGCGCGGCTGCAACTCGTCGGTAAAACGCTCGCCGGCGGCGTTGAGCAAAATCGCGCCCTCGCCGCGGCAGCTCTCGCTGATCAGGAACGTGCGACCCGGCTGCGGCGAGAACAGACCCGTGGGATGGATCTGCACGTAGTCCAGGTGCTCCATCTTAATGCCATGCTCCTGAGCGATGTAGCAGGCGTCGCCCGTGAGCTGCGGGTAGTTGGTCGAATGGTCGTATACGCCGCCGATGCCGCCCGTTGCCCACAGCGTGTGGCGGGCATGGATCTTAAACGGCTCGCCGGCATGCGCGCCCTCGGCGGCATTTACCAGCTCGTCGGCGGGACGAACCGAGTTGTTCTCGTCCACGGGAACGGCGACGATACCGGTGCACACCGTGGCGCCGTCACGCTCGCCCGTCAGGATGTCGGTCATGGCCACGTGCTCCAAAATCTGCACGTTGTCCAGCTTGCGGACAGCCTGAAGCAGCTTGGTCGTAATCTCCTTGCCGGTGATATCGGCATGGAAGGCAATGCGCGGACGGCTGTGTGCGCCCTCGCGGGTAAAATTGAGGCTGCCGTCGGCCTTGCGCTCAAAGTCCACGCCCATCGCCAGCAGGTCGTTGATGACCGAGCGGCTCGAGCGAATCATGATGTCGACGCTCTCGCGGCGGTTCTCGTAGTGGCCGGCGTGCATGGTGTCCTCAAAGAAGGCATCGTAGTCCGAGCCTTCGGGCAGCACGCAGATGCCGCCCTGCGCGAGCATCGAATCGCACTCGTCGACAGCGCCCTTGGAGAGCATGATCACGCGCGTGCTCGTCGGCAGGTTGAGAGCCGCGTACAAGCCCGCTACGCCGCAGCCGGCAATAACGACGTCGCACTCCATGTCGGGGTATTGTTTGGTTTCCACAGGAATCCTCTCCCTTGTAATGTGGCATAAGGGACTGCCCCTCATGACACATCGTTCTAGCGTGCTGCGTACTCGAGCATGCGGTCGAGCGTGAGTTTGGCCTGGTCGGCAGCCTCGTCCGACACGCCGATCTGCACCTCGCCCTCGCCCGTCTCCAGGCAGCGCACGAGCTTTTCGAGCGTGATGAGATCCATGTTGACGCAGGTGGGCTGCACCACGGGGAAGTAGAACTTCTTGCCGGTGCCCTGGCAGCGGCGCTCGAGCTCGTAGAGCACGCCGCGGACCGTCACGATAATGAACTCGCTCGCGTCGGACTCCTCGGCATACTTGATGATGCCGGCGGTGGAGCCGATGTAGTCGGCCTCGGCCAGGACGTCGGCCTTGCACTCGGGGTGCGCCAGCACGAGCGCGTCGGGGTGGGCCTCCGTCGCGTCGACGATCTGCTCGACGGTGATGATGTGATGGCGCGGGCAGTAGCCGTTGTTGAGGATGACGTGCTTTTGCGGCACCTGCTCGGCTACGAAGCGTCCCAGGTTTTGGTCGGGAATGAACAGGATATGCTGCTGCGGCAGCTCGGACACGATCTTAACGGCGTTGGAGCTGGTGACGCACACGTCGCTCCAGCTCTTGATCTCGACCGTGGAGTTGACGTAGCACACCACGGCCAGGTCGTCGCCGTACTCGGCGCGCGCCGCGTCGACCGTCTCGCGCTTGACCATGTGCGCCATGGGGCAGTCCGCGCCCGGCTCGGGCAGCAGCACGGTCTTAGTGGGATTGAGCAGCTTGGCGCTCTCGCCCATAAACTCCACGCCGCACAACACGATGGTCTGCTGCGGCAGGCTTTTGGCGAGCTTTGCCAGGTAGAAGCTATCGCCGACGTAATCGGCAACGGCTTGGACCTCGGGCGCCACGTAATAGTGCGCCAGGATCACCGCGTCACGTTGGGTTTTTAGTTGCTGAATGGCCTCGACGAGCTCTGCGGGCACCAGTGCCGCACGCTCCGTTGCCGTCGTTGCCGATGCTAGGCCGGCCGCGATATCGCGTGCAAGCTCCGACGCATCCATGTTCGCGCTCTGTGCCATCAAGGCCCCTCTCTTTTGGCGAATCTTGGGGCTTTAGTATGACACCTAGGTTTACAGCTGACAAGACAGCTGTAAACCTAGGTGTAAAGTTGAAATAAAGATTCAATCATATGGCAGGTCCATTTTCGAACTGGCAAGCTGAGGTTAGCCGGGCTTTCGGTAGCGCAAGGGGCATCTTTCGCCACCGCAATACCGCTTGGCGCGAGTTGCACGCCGTGAGGCGCAAACGGTCCGCACCCCCGCAAGCGGCGCGTACCCAATGTGGCAAAATCGAACTACTTAAGGGGGCCGAATGCTCAAGATTATTGCCTGCGACGATGATGTCGCTTTTCTAGATAGACTGCACCGGATGATCGACCGTTGGTCGACCGAGACGGGCACGACGGTCGATGTTGCGCTCGTCACGCGCGGCGAGGACCTGCTGGCCCGCCATGCCGCATCGCGCGCCGACATCATTCTGCTCGACATGATCATGCCGCTCGTCAACGGCATGGACACCGCGCGCGAATTGCGCCAGGCCGATACCGCCGTGCGCCTGGTGTTCCTCACCTCGTCGCCCGAGTTCGCACTGGAGTCCTACGAGGTCCGTGCTTTCGACTATCTGCTCAAGCCCGTGACTTACGAACGCCTGGCGCAGTTACTCGATGAGCTTTCGAGCATGCGCCCGGCGGCAACCGACGAGCTCGTGATCAAAACTTCCTTTGGCTACCACGCCCTGCGCCTGTCCGACATCGAATATGCCGAGGCGCGCAACAAGCACGTGGTCTTCCACCTGCGCGACGGACGCGACATCGAGGCACTCGAGTCGTTCCGCAGCGTCGAGGACCGTTTGGCGCAAAATGCCACCTTCTTTAAATGCCACCGTAGCTACCAGGTCAACTTGCGCAACATCGACCACTTCGATCGCACGGACATCGTCATGCGCTCGGGCGCGTGCATCCCGCTTTCGCGCAGCTGCAAGCAGGGATTCCAAGACGCCTACTTTGCGGCGCGCTTTGAGGGTGGGAGACACTGATGGTCTCCTCGGTCGAAATGGTCCTTTGGGCAATCCACCACGCCACGACGTTGCTCTTTGGCGTCTTTGCCTCGGCGGCGCTGTGCGGTATCGAAATCAATCGACGCCATGCACTCGAGTTGGTGGGGGTCGGAGTCGCAACCGGCGCTGCCTTTTCGATCGCCAATGCCGTCGGCGGCGAGCTTTTTGCCCGTCAGGTCTATCCGCTCGTCGTGCACCTGCCGCTTACCGTCTACCTATGCGCGCGTTACCGCCTGAGCCCGCTGCTTGCCGTGCTCGGCATTACGAGTGCCTATCTGATCTGCCAGTTCAGCAATTGGATGGGCATCGCCGCATTTGCCGCAACCGATTCTCAGATCGCGTACTATCTGGCGCGCATCGCGACCACACTCGCCGTCTTTGCCGTCCTGATGCATTGGGCCGGCGACATCGGTCCGCGCTTGGCGATTAAAAGCACCACCGAGCTGGGCATCCTTTTAATCCTGCCGCTCGTCTATTACGTCTTTGACTATGCCACCAACGTCTACACCACGCTGTTCCACTCGGGCTCGGTGGTAACGGTTGAGTTTTTGGCATTTGCGCTCTGCGCGTTCTACCTTATGTTCCTCGCCGTCTACCTGCGCGAATACGAAGAAAAGGAAACCGCCGAGAGAGAGCGCTGGATGCTCGAAACCCGCGACAGCGTCGCCATCAAAGGGCTCGAGGCTTGGCGTCAATCTGGGCGCGAGCTGTCGATTCTTCGCCACGACATGCGCCACTTCCTGCGCGGCCTGGCCGCTTTAATTGAGGAGGGCCACACCGACGAGGCGCTCAAACGCATCGATGAACTCTGCGAAGCCGGCGATCGCACCGCCGTACGCCGCTTCTGCGCCAACGAGACCGTAAACATCGCGCTTTCGTCATTTAACTCGGATATCAATAGAAACGGCATTACCGCCAACCTGCGCGCCGCCGCACCCGAAACCATCCACGTAGGTGACGCCGACCTGTTTAGCGTGCTCTCAAATGCCTTGGAAAACGCTATCACCGCCGCAAGCGCCGCACCCCAAGGAAAGCGATTCGTCGACTTTGACCTGCGATTAGAGGACGCCCAGCTGCTGCTGTTAGTTTCCAACACGTTTGACCGCGCGCCGCGCATGGTCGACGGCATGCCCGTGACCCGGCATGCGGGCCACGGCTTTGGCACCAGGAGCATCAAACTTGCCGTGGAGCGCATGAACGGCAACTGCCAGTTCCGCATTAACGGCGATCGGTTTGAGCTGCGCGCTGTGATGTAGAAGTGCGGTGCCGATCTCGAGGCGCGCCTTGCCCGCCAGGCAATCGCTCGCCGGCGCCAATCCGCTACAGCGGTGCAGCCGCCGGGGTCAGCTGCTTAATGTATGCCCACATGCGCTGCTTGGCGGCTTTGTCAGTGAGCGCCGCCTCAAAGCCGTCGAGCGCGAGCACGCGGCGGCCCTGCACATGGGCGACCAGGCCGGGCTTGAGCATGGCGGTGTCGAAGTCATCGATCGCCACGAGCATATCGGCGTAGGTCTCGCGCATGGCGTCAGCCGCGTTGTTGTCGAGCAGTAGCACCGCCTCGGGGTCCAAGGCCTCGAGCGCCTCGCGGAACAGCTCGCACGGCAGAGTCTCGCCCACCGCGACCGCTCCGTCACCCACGCCGGCGACGCTTGCCAGCACGCAAAAATCCTCGGGCGCGTAGCCGATGGCCCCAAGCGCCTTGCGCAACGCCGCGCCATCCGGGCCGGCGGCAAGCTCGCCACCCGAACGCTCGGCCTCGTCCAAATCGCCTTTGACCAGCACAATCGGCGAGCACGCGTTGCCCGCGATACGCACGCCGCGACCCGCGAGCGATGCGAGCTCCTGCTCGGTCGCCTGGGCGATGGCTTCTTTTTTCTGGCTTTGTGACGTGGGCATGCGCTCTCCAATCGTTTGCGTGGCCACCATTATATAAAAGAGCCGCCCGCGAGTGGTTGCTTTGCGGGCGGCTGGGTATAAGCACGGTCGTACTGAGTTTTACGCGGCCGGACCGCGTCGCATTATGGAGGTCACCATGGCTGACATTAATCAGATTACCCCCGAGAACTTCGATTCCATCGTTAACGACAGTCTGCCCGTGCTGGTCGATTTTTGGGCACCGTGGTGCGGGCCCTGTCGATCCCTCTCGCCCATCGTTGACGAGGTTGCCGATGAGCTGGCGGGCAAGCTTGCCGTTGCCAAATGCAACGTCGACGACAACCAGGACCTGGCCATGAAGTATGGCGTCATGAGCATCCCCACGCTGATTGTGTTTAAGAACGGCGAGGAGATTGACCGCTCGGTTGGCGCTCTGCCCAAGGCGAGGCTGCAGGCGCTGCTGGAGAAGCATCTGTAATACGCTTGTTACATGGTGCCGTCTGCCTGCCGTCCATGAGCGCTTTTGCACCGCTCGCCGGACTTCTGGATGCACCAAGTGCAACCACGGATAGTATGGTAGTCACAAACAGCCCCCAGTGAACGGGTGCGGGTCGCACAGACTCGCACCCGTTTTCTTATGCAGCTGCGCACAGAGCGGGCGTAGTAAAATCTGAACCACTGAACTGCCCCATACAAAAGGAGATTTTCCATGCATGACGTCGGAATGAACATGAGCCAGCTTGCCATGAGCGTCAAGCAGGTCGACGACACCATCGAGCTCGCTCACGAGTGGAGCCATCAGCTGCTGCATGCGACCGAGAATTTTGACATGGAGCGCATCGGCGCCAAGCTCGAGGCCGCCATGGCCGCGCTCCACGAGGCGCATGACGCGCTCGAGGGCTACGAGGAAGCCATCGAGGCCGACCACAACTCCGTCGGCTCCGTGAAGCTGGTGTAAGGTGGCCGAACACGAGCACGGCTGCGGGTACGAGCACGAGCATCCGCACGGGGCGGACGGTGACGCGGGCTGCCACTGTAGTGGTTCCGGCTCCGAGCTGGTCCGTTTTTCGGTTACCGCACCCGACGACCTGCTGCGCCGTTTTGACGAACAGATCGCGCGCCGCGGCGACGTGGCCAACCGATCCGAGGCCGTGCGCGATTTGATTCGCGCCTCGATCGCCAAAGAGCAGATGCGCACGCCCGATGAGCACGTTATCGGGTCGCTCACCATGATTTACGACCATCACACCGGCGATCTGACGCGCCGCCTGGACGAGGTGCAGCACGACTACACCGACGAGATCGTATCGACCATGCACGTGCATCTGGATCACCACAACTGTTTGGAGATTCTGGCGCTCAAGGGTCGTGGCGAGCGCGTCTACGAACTAGCCGACCGCCTGCTGGGCCTGCGCGGCGTTAAGCACGGCGAGCTCACGTGCGCCGCCACCAAGCAGAGCCTGGGGCTGTAACAGCACACATTTCAACGAAGGAGGGTCGCATGCGGCATGTGCATATTCATGTGACGGGCATTGTGCAGGGCGTTGGCATGCGACCGTTTGTGTATCGCGAGGCCATGACGCATGGCATTTGCGGATGGGTGCTCAATGCGGGCGACGGCGTGCATATCGAGGCGCACGCTCCGGCCGATGCGCTCGATGCTTTTGTTGCCGCGCTTTCTGAGCATGCACCTGCAGCAGCCCGCATAGAGTATGTCGAGGTTGTGGACCTGGCAGCCAACGGTTGGGATGCCGCCGATGAACAGGGCTTTCGCATCGTAGCATCGCAGGACCAGACCGCGCACACGACGCTCGTCTCGCCCGATATCGCCACCTGTGACGATTGCCTGCGCGAATTGTTCGATCCCGCCGACCGACGCTATCACTACCCCTTTATCAACTGCACTAACTGCGGCCCACGCTTTACCATCATCCGATCGCTGCCTTATGACCGAGCGGCCACATCGATGGACCGTTTCCCCATGTGTCCCAAGTGCGCCGCGGAGTATGCCGACCCACTCGACCGGCGTTTTCACGCGCAACCCGATGCCTGCTTTGATTGCGGGCCGCATATTACGTGGCGCGAGGCTGTAAACGGCGATGCGTGCGGGAATTCGTCCGCGACACCGACCGTCGGCACCACACGCGAGGCCAGCGACGCTATCATCGAGCGCTGCGTTGAGCTGCTGGCCAGCGGTGGCATCGTCGCCATCAAGGGCCTGGGCGGATTCCATCTAGCCTGTGACGCTGCCAACGAGCAAACGGTGGCCGAGTTGCGCCGTCGCAAACGCCGCAGCAACAAACCACTTGCCGTCATGGTGCGCAGTCTTGCCGATGCCGAGCGCCTGTGTCATATCGACGATGCTGAACGCGATCTGCTCGCCGGCAGCATCCGCCCCATTGTGCTGCTGCGCCGGCGCACTGTTGACGAGGGCAACGGCAGTTCCCCCGACGCCCTCGCTCTCGCGCCATCTGTCGCGCACGACCTTCCTGAGCTCGGCGTCATGCTCCCCTATACGCCGCTTCAACATCTGTTGCTTGCCGCGGCAGAAGCCTGCGGTATGCACGCGCTCGTCATGACCAGCGGAAACCTGAGCGAAGAACCCATCGAGACCGACGACGACCTTGCCTGGGAACACCTCGTTGCCGCCGGCATCGCCGACGCGCTGCTCGGTAACGACCGCGCGATCCTCTCGCGCTACGACGACTCTGTAGTGCGCGTGGTCGACGGCGCCATTATGCCCGTTCGCCGCGCTCGCGGATATGCACCCCAGCCACTGCCGTTGCCGGCGCTCGACGGCGCTCCGTCCTGCGTGCTCGCCTGCGGGCCACAACAAAAGGCCACGATTGCGCTCACGCGTGAAGGGACGAACGGCGAGGCGACCTGTTTTGTGTCGCAGCATATCGGCGATGTTGAAAACGGCGGGACCTTCGATGCCTGGAACGCCGCGCGCACGCGCTTGGAAGATCTCTTTGACTTGGCGCCCGCCGCCTTGGCCTGCGATGTGCACCCCAGCTATCTATCGGGCCAGTGGGCGCGCGAGCAGGCGCGAAAATGCAATCTGCCGCTCGTCGAGGTGCAGCACCATCATGCGCATATCGCGAGCGTAATGGCCGAGGCCATCGCCGCGGGCCAGCTTACAACCGACGCGCGTGTCCTTGGCATCGCCTTTGACGGCACCGGCGCCGGCACCGATGGGACCATTTGGGGCGGCGAGTTTCTTGTTGCCAGCCTTGGCGGCTTTGAGCACGCCGCGCATTTGCGCACTTGGGCGCTCCCCGGTGGGGCGGCCTCCGTGCGCGACGCCCGCCGCAACGCCTTTGCCCTGCTCAGTGAGCTCGGCCTGCTCGAGCACCCAGGTGCCGCTCGGCTTTTGGACAGCCTCGACGAGCAAACGCGCAGCGTGACAGCTACCATGATCGAGCGCGGCATCAACAGCCCGCGTACCAGCAGCATGGGGCGTCTCTTTGATGCCGCGGCGGCGATTCTGGGCATCTGCAACAAGGCAACCTACGAGGGCGAACCCGCCATCGAGCTTGAGGCTGCCGCCTGGCGCGCGCTCGACAACGAAATCGCCCATTTTCCCGACGACAACGCCGGCTATTTCGCATCTTGCCCATCGTGGCTGGACGGCCCCTATGTTCTAGACCAGAAAGCACTCTTTGAGGCACTTTTGGGAGGAATTGAAGCCGGAGCGCCCGCCGACAGGCTCGCACTCGACTTCCATGTCGCCGTCGCGCGCTCCTCGGCGCGCATCGCCAGCGATATCTGCGTGCACGAGGGCATCGACACCGTCGCGCTCTCGGGCGGCGTGTTCATGAACCGACTTCTGCTTCAGCTTCTCACCCGCGAGCCCAAAAGCATGGGTCTCACTGTCTTGATTCCCCAAACCGTGCCCGTTAACGACGGCTGCATCGCCTACGGTCAGGCGGCAGTCGCAAGCGCTCGTCTTGCGCAGATTGCATCGCAGTAGGCTGTTCGGCCAGCCCGCAAGCCGCCGTCTCACAGGTGTAGCGCGTTTGCCCGCAGCGCCCGCGAGCGCTACCATCAACTGATGGATTATTGAGCGCCCGTCCAGCGCAAAGCGTATAAAAGGGGAACAATATGTGCCTTGCCGTTCCCGGTAAAGTAGTCAAACGCGACGACGACCTCAAGGCCACCGTCGACATGATGGGCATCGAGCGCCCCGTGTCGCTGCGACTCGTGCCGATGGCGCAGGTTGGCGACTATATTCTCGTACACGCCGGCTTTGGCATCCAGATTGTCGACGAGCAGGAAGCACAGGAAACGCTCGAGCTTGTTAATGCCATGTCCGAGCTGGTCGAAGAAGACCAGCTGGCCACCAACCCGGCGGAGGCTTACTAGTGGCGCCCGAGCAGCCGGCTCGCTCCGGTATCGATTTCTCAGCATTCCGCGATCCCAAGCTGGCTCGCGAGCTCATCGAGCGCATTCATGAGCTTGTCGGCGACCGCACCATCAACCTTATGGAAGTCTGCGGCACGCATACCGTGAGCATCGGGCGCTATGGCTTTCGCTCCATTATGCCGGCCGGGCTCAAGCTGCTGAGCGGCCCGGGCTGCCCCGTCTGCGTCACCGCCAACCGCGACATCGACCACGCAATCGCGCTCGCCAACATAGACGGCGCCATCATCACCACCTTTGGCGACATGATGCGCGTGCCCGGATCATCCACCTCGCTCGCTGCGCAAAAGGCGGCGGGGCGCGATATCCGCATTGTGTACTCCCCGCTCGACGCGCTCGACATTGCCGAGCAAAACCCTGATCGCCCGGTCATTTTTATGGGCGTGGGCTTCGAGACTACGACGCCCACCATCGCCGCCGCCATCTTGGAGGCCGAGGCGCGCGGGCTTTTGAACTTCTCGGTCTATTGCGCCCACAAGACCACGCCGCCGGCGTTGCGCGCCATCGCCAACGACCCCGAGACCGCCATCGACGGCTTTATCCTGCCGGGCCACGTCGCCACCATCACGGGCTTGGCGCCCTTCAGCTTTTTGGTCGACGAGTTCGATACCCCGGGCGTGGTCACGGGATTTGAACCGGTCGATATCCTGCAGGGCATCTGCATGCTGGTCCAGATGGTTGTCGAGGACAGGCCGGCGATCGACAATGCCTACCGCCGCGGTGTCAATGCGAACGGCAACCCCGTGGCGCGCCAACTGGTCGAGCAGGTGTTTGAGCCGTGCGGCACCACATGGCGCGGTCTGGGGCCGATTGCCAACTCGGGCCTCGCAATCCGCCCCGAGTTCTTGCGTTTTGATGCCCGTGCTCGCTTTGACGTGCCCGTTGAGGCGACGGTCGAGCCGCGTGGATGCCGCTGCGGCGACGTGCTGCGCGGGGCCATTACGCCAAGCAGCTGCCCGCTCTTTGGCCGCACCTGCACGCCCGAGCACCCCGTCGGCCCGTGCATGGTGAGCTCCGAGGGCAGCTGCGCGGCTTACTACCGCTACCGTAACTAGTCCGGACGCACCCGCACACTGGCACCACCCACGATTGGAGTTTTCGATATGTCCCATAGCGTTACCGATAGCACCGTCCTGCTGGGCCACGGCTCCGGCGGCCAGATGATGAAACGCATCATCGATGAGGTCTTTTTGGATGCCTTTGGGTCGTCCGAGCTGCTCGAAGGCAACGATGCCGGCGTCGCCGCGCTGCCCGCGAGCGGGCGCATCGCCATGTCGACCGACAGCTTTGTAGTCTCGCCGCAGTTCTTCCCCGGTGGCAACATCGGCCGCCTCGCCGTGTGCGGAACCGTCAACGACGTCGCGACCTCGGGTGCCAACGTGCGCTACCTGTCGTGCGGCTTTATCCTCGAAGAGGGCTATCCCATGGATAGGCTCCGCCAGATTGTGCAGACGATGGCCGAGACGGCGCACGAGGCGGGCGTGTCCATAATCACGGGCGACACCAAGGTGGTCGAGCGCGGCGGGGCCGACGGCGTCTATATCAATACCGCCGGCGTGGGCGAGGTGCCTGCGGGCGTGGCGCTCAGCGGCGCAAACTGCCAGCCCGGCGATGTCATCCTGGTCTCGGGTACACTGGGCGACCACGGCATCGCTATCATGAGCCAACGCGAGGGTCTGGCGTTTTCGAGCACGATCGAAAGCGACGCCGCGCCGCTCAACCACCTGATTGCCGATGTGCTTTCCGCAGCACCCGACACACGCTGCTTCCGCGACCCCACGCGCGGTGGCCTGGCCTCGACGCTCAACGAGTTTGCGCAGGCCAGCGGCGTTGCCATGGAGATCGACGAGGACGATGTGCCCGTGCGCCCCGACGTGCAGGCAGCCTGCGAGATGCTCGGCTACGATGTGCTGCAGGTGGCAAACGAGGGCAAGATGGTTGCCGTCGTGCCGGCCGAGCAAGCCGATGCCGCGCTGAGCGCCATGCGCGCCGCCCGCTACGGCGAGAATGCCGCCATCATCGGCCGCGTGCTGCCACTTGCCGAGGGCGCCCATCCCGCCGTGCGCGTGCGCACCGGCTGGGGCTCGACCCGCATCCTCGACATGCTCGTAGGAGAGCAGCTGCCGAGGATTTGCTAACGACAAAGGCTCAGGGCTATTAAAGATATTCAGATTCCAAACATGCCCGGCACGCATGCCCAGTATTATGAGGTGCGTTTTGAAACCCAATGACGGGAGCTTTCATGGCAGCAGCTTTTTCCCATGTGATTTTTGATCTGGACGGCACCATCCTCAACACGCTCGAGGACCTGGCGGCCGCCGGCAACCATACCTGCGAGGCGCACGGCTGGCCCACGTTTGCCGTTGACGAGTACCGCTACAAGGTGGGAAACGGCATGCTCAAGCTGGTTGAGCGCTTTATGCCCGCCGAGTACGCAGGCGACGGCCGCATGTTTGAGCAGACGCTTGCCGAGTTTAGGGCTTACTACGGCGAGCACAAGGAAGACCACACCGCTCCCTATGCCGGCACGATCGAGATGCTCGACCGCTTGCGCGCCGCGGGCGTTCAGCTTGCCGTGCTCACTAACAAGGACCACGTCTCGGCGGCTCCGCTTATCGAAAAGTATTTTGGTTCCGAGCGCTTTGCGCTGGTGCAGGGCCGTGTCGATGCGTTTCCGCCCAAGCCCGAAGCACCCGTCACGCTGCATGTGATGGAAGAGCTAGGCGCCGACCCGGCGACCACGCTCTACGTAGGCGATTCCAATGTCGATATCCTGACCGGCCACAACGCCGGCCTTAAGAGTGCGGGCGTCAGCTGGGGTTTCCGCGGGCGCGCAGAGCTGGAAGCCGCCGGCGCCGACTACGTGGTGGACACCCAGGGCGAGCTCGCAGCGCTAATCCTGGGCGAGTAACGAGCGACACTGCTTAACGCAGCTGCGACAATGCTGTTGCGCGGAAAGTAGTCGTTGGGGACGTTCTTAAACGACTAGTCAGACAAGAACGCCCCAACGACTACCCCAACAATGGCAACGCCGCAGGTAGAGGACGGACAGCGAGCGGACACCAGAGCGAACAAATTGGCATGAAAAGAGGACGGCATAGACCTTCTGGTCATACCGTCCTCTTTGAATGACAAGTTGTCGCTCTGGTGCCCGCGCAACGTCGAGCAGTTGCGGCGTTTGGTAAAACGCCGCAACGAACTAGCTCAGCATTGCATCCATCATCTCGGAGTTGACAGAGTCGTCGGCAGACCACTCGCCGTCGTCGTTGCAGGTGTACTTGAAGATAACCGTGGTCTTCCTGGGCTCGGTGGCCTTGGTCACATCGACCATAACCTGACCGGCCATCTTGTACAGCTCGTCATCGGAAGGAACCGTGTCAAGCGCGGCGACCTTCTCCTGATACTGGGTGGAGAAGTCCTCGACGATCTTGTTCATAGACTTGCAGGTGATAGAGACCTCGGCGGTCGCGACACCCTTGTCCTCGTCGACCGTCACGTCGCCGATCTTGTAGTCAAAGCCCTCGAGATAGGTCTTGGCATACTCCTTGGGATCGATACCCAGCTGCTCGAACTCGTCGCCCGAAGCTTCCTCCAGACCAGAAAGGAAGTCGTCGCCACCGTTCTTGACCTCGTCAAACTGCGTCGTAAGATCCTCGGTGATGAGCTCCTCAACCGAAGGACCTCCACAGCCGGAAAGCACGACCACGCATGCAACCAAGACGGCCATGAGGGGCGCAAGCAGCAGCTTCTTTTTCATGTTGTTCCTCCCAATGAGCGGCACCGCGCTTCCCGGACGCGGCACACGTTGTAATAAGTAAGCCCATACTATCCACTTATGAACACCCTCGGCAACGCGAAGGCGCGGTCGGTTCGTTTTAGCGTCCGAACGGTTTGCAAGCCCGCCCAACGCGCAATAAAACGCTTCCCCACGGTGCAATAAAAAAGGTGGCCGGAAACCCGACCACCCTTGCACATCCTTTGAACGCCGCAGTTTACTTGCGAACGACCTTAACGATGGCGTCACCGGCGGCGACGGCGGACTCTGCCTCAACGGTGAGCTCGACGTCGGCAAACTCGGCGGTGTTGGACACGGCCACCACGACGCAGTCCTTGTAACCGGCAGCGGCGATCTTGGCGCGGTCGATCTTGAGTATGGGCTGGCCGGCCTTCACAACGTCGTCGGCCTTGACGAAGCCCTCGAAGCCATCGCCGTTCATGTTGACGGTATCGACGCCAACGTGCACCAGAACCTCGATGCCGCTATCGGACTGCAGACCCACGGCGTGACCCATGGTGACGGTCACCTTACCGTCGCAGGGAGCGTAGACCAGATCGTCCTCGGGCCACACGGCACAGCCCTTGCCCAGAACCTCGCCACCAAAGACGGGATCGGGCACGTCGGCCATCTTGATGACCTTGCCCTTGACGGGCGAGCACAGCACGTCGGCGCCGGCAGAAGCAGAGATGGAGGCCGGAGCAGCGGCAGCCGCGGGCTCAGCCTTCTTCTTGAACATATCAAACAGACCCATACGTTTTCTCCTCTTGATTAAGCGCAACGTTGTGCGCATGCCTACGGTAATTATAGTGCCAAATGGTTCAAATGCTAAGGTGGGGACTCGAATCGCAAGCCCTTCTCGGTAGTGCTCGTGGGATGAGCATCTCCTTTGCATCGCGGTTCGATAAGCCGAGTATCGCCCACGCGCGGGACGGGCAGAAGCGGGCACGCCAAACCCGATACTTCTTTTCGCTCTCGAGTCCTGCCGCCGCCCCGTCCCTGACACTTCCTGATACCGACCGAAACGTGCCAAAATAAACCTGTCCCTTTTTGGTAGGTTTGGCGAGTGTGGATTTTCGGACGCTTAACTAACGAGCGTGGATAATCTCCCACTTCGAGGCCGTCACCGAGCCAAAAACGGGAGATTATCCGCTCTCATTTTGGATAACCCCCCCCTTGTACCAAGCCGAGCTCCATGGTCAAGTAATAACGACTTCTCATCATTAGATTGTTTACATCAATTCTAATAACTATTTAATCCTTAAACTCGTTATTAGAATTGATATGATTGGCCTAATAACGAGTTTCCGGCACTAAAGATATGGAGGGCGCGATGCAAATCGAGGAGAACGGCCAGGGAACGCTCCGCAATAATCTATCGGGGAAATTGGGGCTCTTCGGGGGTTTGTGTGGGTTAGCCGCCCGGTAAAATTGCCCGCCTAGCAGCGGCGGCGCGCCTCGCGTATCGTTGTTTTCCGACCAAAGAAAAAATGAACGCGCGAAGGAACGCCGCCATG